>Ga0081538_10000024_pt1 | contig 130974 bp, 127 predicted proteins | sample TabmetS5T2R1_FD_71022 | JGI IMG/M metagenome (GOLD analysis project Ga0081538, IMG submission 71022) | Tabebuia heterophylla rhizosphere microbial communities from the University of Puerto Rico - S5T2R1 | ecosystem: Host-associated > Plants > Roots > Rhizosphere ... | reverse complement strand
CCGCCCGCGCCGAAGGTCGAGCCGCCCGCGCCGAAGGTCGAGCCGCCCGCGCCGAAGGTCGAGCCGCCCGCGCCGCAGGTCGAGCCGGCGGCGCCGAAGGCTCCGCCCGCCCCCGCGGTGACGACGCCGGCCGCCCCCAAGGTGGAGCCGCCCGCGCCGAACGCCCAGCCGCCCGCGCCTCCGGAGACGACGCAGCAATCTGCACCGTCCGTCGCGCTGCCGTTGCCCGTGGCCAAGCCGCCGGTGGCGGAGGTCGTTGGTGGGTCGCCGGTGGCGGAGGTCGTTGGTGGGTCGCCGGTGGCGGAGGTCGTTGGTGGGTCGCCGGTGGCGGAGGTCGTTGGTGGGTCGCCGGTGGCGGAGGTCGTCGGGGCGTCGCCGCTTGGCGAGGTGGTCGAGTCGCTGCCCGAGGCGCTCCCTTCGGTACCCGAGCCGCTCGGTCCGGTGTCGCTCCCCGAGCTTCCGCTTCCTCAGGCTCCGGTCGACGTCGAGGCCGTGCCGGCCGTGGACGACGTCGTCCGCCGCGTCTCCGGCGAGCTGGGTGACGCGGACGACCTCCTTTCGGGTGTCGTCGGCGGAGGCGCTGAGCCGCCCGCGCTCGAGCCGGGCCTGCTCCTTCGCGACACGCTCGACCTGGTGCCCGGGATCGTCGACGAGTCGCTCGCGACGGTCGGGCCCACGGTCGGCGACCTTCTTCCCGCGGGCGATCTCGTCGAAGACGTGCTTCGTCCCTCGGGTGGCTCGGGCGGTCTGCTTTCGCCGGCGCTCCTCACCGACCTCGAGCCTCTGGCTCGGATTGCGCCGGCCATCGGCCGCCCGGGCCCCTCGTCCGGAGCGGGGGCTGCGCCGGCCACCCAGCCCGCCCCGAGCGGAGGGACGGCCGAGGGCGGTTCCACGAGCTCCAATCCCATCGCCTCGAACGGGCGCTCCGGCTCGGGCGGGTCTGGCCACCCGGGGGCTCCGGGACGCTCGCCTGCCGCCCCGGGTTCGGTGTCCGTAGCCGGGACCTCGCAGGGCGCCGCGTCCGCGCCCGGCGCAGGTCCCGAGGCCGCCGACGCCGCCCTCGCCGGCCCGCAGCCCCCGGCCGCGCAGGCCGGTAGGCGGCCGGCGGTGTCGCCCCCCACGGGACCGGCCGGGCTCGCACACGAGCGCTCCGATGGCGCGGCGTGGGCTCTTCTGGTCTCGCCGCAGCCCGGGCTGCAACTCATCGGCCCACTTGCGTATACGCAAGTGGGCGCCGCCTCCGCCGCCGATCCCGACGCCGGCGCGTTCGGCGACTCGGCGCCCTCCCCGGAGCCCGTCACCACGGGTAGCGGCGCCGCCTCGGCGGCGTCTGCAGCGGCCTCGGCCGGACTCTTCGCGCTTCTGCTGTCACTCGCGGCCCTTGGCCTGCGGTACTTCGCGCGCCTGCAGCTCGCGCAGGTGCGCTGGCGGCCGCAGGCCTTCGTGGCCGTCCTCGAGCGACCTGGCTAGCCACTCCCGGCTCTGACCAGGACCTCCTGGGCGTCGGATGCGCCCAGGCAATTGCTCAATGAGGAGAAAGAGATGCAAGGGACATATGACGTGCCTCTTGTGCGAGCGGGGCTGGTGGCCGTGCTGGTCCTGCTGGCCCTGCCGGGCACGAGCATCGCGGGCAGCGCGTCCGCGTCGCTCCCGGGCCCCTCGGAGGCTCACGCGGGCCTGCTCCAGCTGGGAGCGGGCTACGCGGCGGCCGGCGAGGCGCCGCGCGTCCGGGCCCTGCAGCGAAAGCTGCGGGCGCTCGGCTGGCGGCCGGGACGCGTGGACGGGCTGTTCGGGCCGCGCACGGAGCGCGCGGTGATCCGCCTTCAGGCGGCCACCGGCCTCCGGGCGGATGGAGTGGTTGGACCGCGAACGCGACGAGCCCTGGAGCAAGCGAGCAGCTCCAAGTTGCGGCGCGGTGCCGGATACGCCGACCCGGCCGGGTCGAAGCGGGTCCGCCGGCTCCAGCGTGAGCTGCGGCGGGCCGGGATGCGACCTGGTCCGGTGGACGGCATGTTCGGGCCCCGTACCGAGGCCGCCGTCGTCCGGATGCAGCGGAGTCGTGGCCTTCCCGGTGACGGGGTGGTGGACCGCCGCACGCGGGCGGTGCTGACCCCCCGGGCCGATGGCGACAAGGCACAGCCGGCCGAAAGGAAGCCCGAGGCCGGCGAGCGGCCGACGCCGACGAGGATCGAGATGACGCGAGCCGCGCCCGAGGCGGACGAGGACTGGCTCGTCCTGACGGCCCTCGTGGCGGTGCTGCTCGGCGCTCTCGCCGGGCTGCTGGTCGGCCGGCCGCGGACCGGCCCGTCGGCTACTCCGGCGGTGGCGCTGACGCACGGCGTCGTGGCGGAGGGCGTGGCTCGAACCGCGTCCATCGGCCGCTTCAAGGGGCGGGTGCACGCGCTTGTGCTCGGCCGGCGCGGGCGAGGCCGGTCCGAGGAGGCCCGCTACCTGATAAGCGACCCGGACAAGCCGCTGCCGTTCTGGGTCGACCACGAGGAGATCGCGCGGCTGCTGGACCCGGCGGAGACCGGGGAGCAGCCCGCGAGCAACGGCCACGCGCCCACGCCGGCGAGCGAGCAGCCGGCGCTTCCGGCCGGGCCGCCGACGCAGGAGTCAAGCGACCCGCCGCTCGACGGCGTGCGGGCCCTCGGCTACGTGAGCGTCGCGATGAACGGCGACCCGGAGGCGAGCGCGATCGACGAGCAGGCCGCGGAGATCGACTCGCTCTGCGAGCGCCGGGGCTGGCGGCTGGTGGAGGTCGTCCGGGACGCGGAGCGCACCGAGGGCGGGGCCCTGCGGCGCCCCGGGCTGGCCTATGCGATCGGGCGCGTGGCGAGGGGGGAGGTGTCGTGCCTCGTTGTCTCGGAGGTCGGCCGCCTCAGCAACTCCGCGGCCGAGCTGAGCCGGATCCTCGAGCTGATCGCTCGCGGGGGCGGTCGGCTGGTGATCATGGACGTGGACCTGGACACCGCCTCCGACGGGGGCCGCACCGCGGCCAACAGCCTCCTCAGGGTCGGGTACTGGGAGCGCCGGCGTGTCCTCGAGAACACCCGCAAGGGCCTGGCCGCGGCAAGGGCGAAGCGAGCGGCGACCGGGCGTCCGGCCGTGGAGGACCTCCCCGCCCTGAAGGAGCGCATCGTGGCGATGCGCTCCGAGGGGATGACGCTCCAGGCGATCGCGGACCAGCTCAACGAGGAAGGCATCCCCACGGTGCGGGGAGGACAGAAGTGGCGGCCGTCCAGCGTGCAGGCGGCCGTCGGGTATCGCCGGCCGCGGAAGGGCGAGGCCGGATTCGAGTCGTCGGGGAGGAGGTCGGATCCGGAGTGGTGAGCGGACAACGGTTCGCCGGAGGGGCTCCTGCGCAGCCGCGCGGCTGCGCATGCGCCCCTCCGCGGGCCTGGCAGACTTGGCGCTCACATGGCCGACGACCGCCTGAGGGTCCTGGAGGAGCGCACGCGCTACGAGCCCGCCGAGGTCGAGTCGCGCGTGTTCGCCCGCTGGCGCGAGGCCGGCATCTTCCACCCGGAGCCCGAGGGCAGCGCGGCCGAGAACTACTCGATCGCGGTCCCCCCGCCGAACGTGACGGGCTCGCTCCACATGGGGCACGCCCTGAACGGCTCGATCCAGGACCTCTGCATCCGGGTGGCGCGCATGCGCGGCAAGCACGCCAAGTGGATCTTCGGGACCGACCACGCCGGGATCGCCACCCAGCGCCAGGTCGAGAAGGCGCTGGCCGAGGAGGGCACGAGCAAGGAGGAGCTCGGCCGCGAGGCGTTCGTGGAGCGCGTGTGGGAGTGGCGCCGCGTGCACGGCGGCACGATCAACGAGCAGTTCCGCCGGCTGGGCGCCTCGCTCGACTACGACGACGAGCGCTTCACGATGGACGACGACTACGTGCGCGCGGTGACGCTCGTGTTCGTGCGCCTGTACGAGAAGGGCCTGATCTACCGCGACAACTACATGGTCAACTGGGACCCCGGCCTGCGCACGGCGATCTCCGACCTGGAGGTCGAGCAGCGCACCGTCGAGGACACGCTCTACTCGGTCGACTACCCGCTCGAGTCGGGCTCCGGCTCGATCACCGTGGCCACGGTCCGGCCCGAGACGATGCTCGCCGACACGGGCATCGCGGTGAACCCCGACGACGAGCGCTATTCGCGGCTGATCGGCGAGGCGGCGATCCTCCCGCTGGTCGGGCGGCGCCTGCCGATCGTGGCGGACGAGCACGTGGACCCCGAGTTCGGAACGGGCGCGCTGAAGATCACGCCGGGCCACGACCCGGCCGACTTCGAGATCGGCCGCCGCCACGGGCTCGACGAGGTGATCGTGATCGGCGAGGACGGTCGCCTGACGGATGCCGCCCCGGAGCGCTTCCGCGGTCTCGAGGTGGACGAGGCACGCGACGCCGTGGTGGCCGCGCTGCGCGGGGAGGGACTGATCTCCGGCACGCGCCCCTACGAGCACGACGTGCCCCACTCGCATCGCTCCGGCCGCCGCGTCGAGCCGCTCATCTCGCTGCAGTGGTTCTGCGACATGGAGCACCTCGCCCGGCCCGCCATCGAGGCCGTGCGCGACGGCCGCATCCGGTTCCACCCTGAGAGCTACGCGAAGGTCTATCTCGACTGGCTCGAGAACATCCGCCCCTGGACGCTCTCGCGCCAGCTCTGGTGGGGCCACCAGCTGCCGGTCTGGTACCGCGGCGACGAGACCTACGTGGGCACCGAGCCGCCCTCCGGTGAGGGGTGGCAGCGCGACCCCGACGTGCTCGACACCTGGTTCTCGTCCGGGCTCTGGCCGTTCGCCACGCTCGGCTGGCCGGAGGACACGCCCGAGCTACGCGCGTTCTACCCGACCGACGTCCTCTCGACGGCGCGCGACATCATCTTCCTCTGGGTCGCCCGCATGGTCATGTTCGGGATCGAGCTGACGGACTCGATCCCCTTCACCGACGTGAACATCCACTCGGTGATCCAGGCGCCCGACGGGCGGCGGATGTCGAAGTCGCTCGGCACCGGTATCGACCCGCTCGAGCTGATCGACCGCCACGGGGCGGACGCGCTGCGGTTCGGGCTGCTGGCGATGTCCTCCTCGCAGGACGTGCGCTTCAACGAGGGCAAGGTGCAGCAGGGGCGAGACCTGGCCAACAAGCTGTGGAACGCCTCGCGGCTGATCCTGCTGCGGGTGGCCGACGCGGAGCCGGACCCGGGCGCCGCGCGCGAGCTCGAGGACCGCTGGATCGTGTCCCGGCTCGAGCGGCTCACGGCGCGGGCAACCGAGCTGTACGACGGCTTCCGTTTCTCGCACGCCGCGCTCGACCTCTACGGCGCCTTCTGGTCCGAGCTGTGCGACTGGTACCTCGAGCTGGCCAAGCCGCGGCTGTACGAGGAGGACAACCGCGAGGTCTCCGGCGTGCTGCTGTGGGCGCTCGAGCGGACGCTGAAGCTGCTGCACCCGGTGATGCCGTTCGTCACCGAGGAGATCTGGGGGCTGATGCCCGGCGAGCGCGGGCTGCTGGCGACCGCCGAGTGGCCCGAGGCCGACGAGTCCCGCCTCGACGAGGGGGCCGAGGCCGAGGTGGGGCGCCTGATCGAGGCGGTCACAGCCCTGCGCCGCTACCGCGACGAGGTGGGCGCGCGAGGATCGGCGCCGGTGCGCGCGCGACTCGCCGCGGGCGGCTATGAGGGCGTCCGCGAGCAGCTCGCGCGGCTGGCGCGCTTCGAGCTGGTGGGCGACGCGTCCGGCAACGGCGACGTGCTCGCCACCGTGCCGATCCCGGGCGGCGGCGTGCAGGTGCTGCCCTCTGACGCGTTCGACCCGGCCGAGGCGGAGAAGCGGATCGCCGCGCGGCGCGAGCAGCTGCGCGGCGAGGTCGAGCGCGCCGAGCGGAAGCTCGCCAACGAGAAGTTCGTGCAGCGCGCCCCCGCCGAGGTGGTCGAGGAGGAGCGCCGCAAGCTCGAGGAGTACCGCGAGGCGCTGCGCCGGCTCGGCGACTGACTGCTGGCACACTTGCCGACGTGACCTTCCGTCAGGCCGAGGAGTACCTGCTCTCGCTCGAGCTGTTCGGCATGCGGTTCGGGCTCGACCGAATGCACCGGCTCATGACCGTGCTCGGCCTGCCGCAGCGGCGCTTCGCGTCCATCCACGTCGTGGGCACGAACGGGAAGTCGTCCACGGTGCGCTTCTGCGCCGCGATCCTCCAGCGGCACGGGCTGAGCACCGGAAGCTACACCTCGCCGCACCTCGGCTCGTTCCGGGAGCGCATCGAGGTGGGGGAGGAGCCGGTGCCCGAGACGGACTTCGCCGCGGCCGTGGCGCGGGCGGCGCAGGCCGCCGAGCTCGTGAACCGGACCTCGGAGCCCGACGACCAGGTGACCCAGTTCGAGGCGCTCACGGCCGCCGCCTACCACGAGCTTGCGCGGCGCGGGGTGGAGGTGGCCGTGATCGAGGCGGGCCTGGGCGGCCGCTTCGACGCCACGAACGTGATCCCGTCGAAGGTGCAGGTGCTGACCTCGGTGGGCCTCGAGCACACCCGCTGGCTCGGGCCGACGCTGAAGGACATCGCCGAGGAGAAGCTCGCCGTGGTGCGGGACCACGGGACGCTCGTCACGGGCGTCCTGGACGAGGAGCTGGTCACCATCGCGCATCGGGTGGCGGCGGAACAAGCCTCGAACCTGGTGCAGGCAGAGCGCGACTTGGGACTGGCGCTGCGCGCGCCCGGACGCTTCCAGCGCGGAAACTTCGCCATCGCGGCGGCTGCCGCGGAGGCCTTCCTCGGCCGTCCGCTCGATCCCGACGCGCTCCAGGCCGCGGCCCGCGAGACGAGCATCCCGGGGCGCGTCGAGATCGTCGCCCGCGACCCGGTCACCGTTTACGACGGTGCGCACAACCCGGCCGGCGCCCATGCGCTCGCGGACTCCCTCGGCGATGTGCTCGGGGAGCGCCGGCCGCGGGTGGCGGTCATCGGCGTGCTCGAGGACAAGGACGCGGCCGCGATGCTCGCGGAGCTGCTCCCGCACCTGGACCGCGTGGTCTACACGCGCTCGCAGAACCCGCGCTCGCTGTCGCCGGCCACGCTCGCCAGCCTCGCCGAGAAGCTCGGCGGCCCGCCGGCCGAGACGGTGGCGGACCCCCGTGAGGCTGTCCTGCGCGCGGGGGCGATCGCCGGCCCGGCGGGCGCGGTGCTGGTGACGGGCTCGATCTACCTGATCGCCGACCTCGTGCGCGCGGAGTCCGGCGCGCGTGCCTCGAGCCTCTAGGCCGAGCTGCCGCTAGGCGTAGGGGTCCTCGGCGCGGTTGTCGCCGGGCACGCGCCGGACTGAGCCCCAGCCGTACTTCGTCCAGGCGACGAGCAGCAGGCCGCCGGCGATCGAGCCGAGCGTGTCGGCGATGAGGTCGCCGACCGTGTCGTCGTTGCCCATCGAGAGGTTCGAGCCGAACAGCTCGTCGGAGCCCCACTCGAAGATCTCCCACACGCCGCCGATCGCGATGCCGAGCGCGCACGTGACCGTGAAGATGCCGGCGTAGTGGCGCGGGACGAAGTCCTCGCGCATGTCGGGCAGCACCTCGATGCGGGCGAGCGCGATGTAGGCGACCTGGGAGCAGAGCATCGGCACGACGAAGTGCACGACGTTGTCGTACGCCTCCCAAGCGTCGTAGAGGCCGAGCGCCTCGCCCCAGCCGGTGAAGATCATGGCGATCGTGAAGCCGAGGTCGTAGAGCCGTGGGAGGTCGATCGCCCGTGCCACGAGAAGGGCGGTGCCACCGACGAGGAGGTTGCCGACGCCCTTGATCTCGCCGAGCAGGAGGAAGACGACGGCGCCGATGAAGAAGGTGGCGCGCAGCAGGTCGATCGGGTCGCGAACGACCCGCCCCCAGTCGCCCATCAGCGCGGTTCTGGCCTCCATGACTGTGCCGTTACCCGGCAAGGCCTGCCACGATTCCGGCTTCATGGACGGCGACGGACCTCGCTTCGGCGCGATGATCGGGCTGGTGGCCATCGTGGTGGCCACGGTGATCCTGGTGTTCTTCGGGATCGGCTACGCGCTGGGCCGGCTGTTCCTGTAGTCGCGCACGCCGCCAGCCTGCGGGGCTCAGCCCGAGCCGGACCCGGAGGAGGCCGTCTCCGGCTCGGTGTCGGAGCCGCTGCCGGAGGAGCCGGAGCCGCCGCCGGACAAGCCCGAGCCGTCGTCGGTGGGATCGGAGCCGGAGCCGCTGCCGGAGGACCCCGAACCGCTCCCGGAGGAGTCGGAGCCGCTGCCGGGGGAGCCGGAGCCGCTGCCCGACGGGCCCAAGCCGGAGGAGCCGCTGCCTGACGAGTCCGAGCCGGAGGAGCCGCTGCCCGACGAGCCTGAGCCGGAGGAGCCGCTGCCGGACGAGTCCGAGTCCGAGCCCGACGAGTCCGAGCCCGGCCCCGAGTTCGAGCCCTCGCGGTCCTCGCGGTCGCCGCTCCCCGGCCCCGAATTGTCGCCCCGGCGGTCATCGTCGTCGCCGCCGCCCGACGTCCCGCTGCCCGATCCACCTCCGAGTCCCTCCGATGTGACGGCCGCGGCCGGCGCGACCGGCGATGGGGCGGCGCCCCCGTCCTCCGCCGGCGCCACCGCCGCCGGCCGCTCCCTTGGCGGCTTCCGGTCCGTGTCGCTCAGCGGGGCCACGGCGGCTCCGCCGGCCACCGCCCCGGTCACGAGCGCCGTGGCCGCCACCTTCGCCGCCACCGCCCCGGTGCCCGCCGCGCCGGTCAGCTCTCCGACCCTCGCCGCGAGCGCCTCTCCGCCGCCACCGGCTCCGCCGCCCGCGGGAAGCCGCAGCAGCAGGCCCACCGGGGTCACGGCCGTGGCCGCCGTGCGCAGCGTCGTGCGGGCCCGGTTCAGCAGCTGGCGCACCGCGCCGCCGCCCACCCCGAGGGCGTCGGCGATCTCCTCGTACGAGCGCCCCTCGAGCTCCCGCAGGAGCAGGGCGTCGCGCTGGCGCTCGGGCAGGTCCTGCACCGAGGCGAGCACCGCGCGCAGCCGGTCGCGCCGTTCGAGGGCCAGGTCGGGCCGTTCGGCGGCCGCGTGCTCGTCGCCGGGCAGCTCCTCGCGGAGCACCCGGTCTCGCAGCGCGCCGTCCCGCAGCGCGTTGTGGGCCAGGTTGTGCGCGATCCGGTACAGCCAGGGCTTCAGTCGCAGGGGCCGGTCGTCTCTTCGCATGGAGTCGTAGGCGTTCACGAAGGCCTGCTGCACCGCGTCCTCGGCGCGCTCACGTCCGACCAGAGCCGAGCAGTAGCGCAGCAGCGGCCGTCGATAGCGGGACACGATCGCCTCGAACGCCGGCTCGCTGCCCGCGCGCATCAGGTCCACCAACCGCTCGTCACTCTGCGTGCCGAGCAGCTTGGAGCCCGCCAGTCGCGCGGGCGCGAGCAGGTGCCGCGACGTCATGTCCCGCTAAGTATCCGCCTCCGTCAGCGGCCTGCGCCGGTGGTCGAGCGCGTCCCGGTCGTACCCCGGCTGTGGCTCGTGGTCGTGCCGGTCTTGGAGCGGGTCGTGTCCTTCCTCGTGCTCGAGTCCGTGCGAGTCGTCGCCGCGTCGTGACTCGTCGTAGTAGCGGTCCGGTCGCGGGTCGTATCGCCCCGCTTGCCGGTCGTCGACCCAGTCCGGTCGCGGGTGGTCTCGTCGGTCCGCTGGTCGGTGCTCGACGCCGTTCCGGTGGTCGCCCGGGCGCCGCTCGTGGTCGTGGTGGAGTCGTCCCGGTCGTCGTCGTCCCGGCCGTCGTCGTCCCCGCCGCTCCCCGGGCCGCTGTTGTCGTCGTCGTCGTGATCGCCGCCGCTGCCGGGTCCGCTGTTGCTGTTAGGGACGGTCGCCTGCGGCTCACCCGAACCCGAACCCGACCCCGGGCCGGAGTTCGATCCGCCGGCCGCCGCCGACGACGCCCACCAGAGGGGGGCCGAGAGCAGGAACAGCAGGGCGAGGACGACAGCGCCGGCACGCCGCACGGCCGAGGCCCGGACGTCGAGCTCCTCGCCGGGCACGAGCCCCAGGTACGCGCTGGGCGCCGCGCCGATCCGTGTCGATTCGTTCATTTCGATCCCTCCTGAGATCGGTTGCACCCCCTGAAACACCTGGCGCGTCGAGTACTCACGCGCGGCGCTTGCCGAAGGTCAGCTTGCGCGGCAGCGCCGCCACGAGCGGCTCGAGCTCTGTAGCCACCTCGGCGGCCGCGGGCCGCTCCGCGGGGTCCCGCAGGAGCATCCGCCCGATCAGCCCCCTCAACGCGGCCGGGAGCCCCTCGGGGAGCGGCCGGGGAGGCTGGTGGATCTGCGGGAACCGCACGAGCGGGTCCTCGCTGTCGCGGGCGCCGGGCTCGCGCGGGAATGGCTTGCGTCCGGTCAGGGCGTGGAAGAGCGTCGCGCCGAGGCCGAACACGTCGGTGGCCGGGCCGATGCCTTCGCCGGCGGAGTCCACGCACTGCTCCGGCGCCATGTACGAGTCGGTGCCCAGCGGTCCGCGAAGGCGCGCGGCCCGCTCGAGGTCACAGGCGATGCTCAGGTCGATCAGCCGCGGCGGGACGCCCATCACGATGTTGTCCGGCTTGACGTCCAGGTGGACCATCCGCTCGGCCGCCATGTAGTGCAGCGCCGAAGCGACGTGCAGGGCGAGCGGGAGCAGCTGCTGGAGCGGGAGGGGACCGCCCCGCTTGATCACCCGCCGCAGGGTGGGTCCCTCGAGGTGCTCGATCAGCAGATGCGGGTGGGGACCGTCCACCACCGCGTCGAACCCCCGCACGATCACGGGGTGCGAGAGGCGCTGGAGTGCCTCGGCCTCGCGCCCCAGCTCGCGCAGCGCGCGCTCGTCGCCCGTTTGGTCGGGCCGGACGACCTTCGCGACCATGATCGCGAACAGGTGGTCGTCCCAGACGAGCAGCGCCTCGTAGCGGTTGCCGCCTCCGAGCGGCCGGAGCACCGTGCGGCCGGGCGCTATCGCGGCGCCCACCTCGAACTCCCAGCTCGGCCTACCCGTCTCGAGGGCCACGTCCGGCACGCCCCTGGAACACCGGACGCAGGCGAAACTCACGCGGCGCGGGGGCGGTGGAACTGCAGGCCGGTCCGGCCGTTACACTCGGCCTCCCTATGGGAGCCCTCGCCGCGTTCGGCATCGAGAACGACGGGCTGGCCCTCGCGGTCAACCTGCTGATCCTGTTCCTGGTGGTGATCTGGCTGGCGCTGGTGTACTGGACCTACGCCGACGCCCGCCGCCGCATCGCCGATCCGCTGCTGGTCGGATGCGCCACGGCCGCCTCGCTGTTCCCGTTCGTGGGGACCGTGGTCTACGCGATAGTGCGCCCGCCGGAGTATCTCGAGGACGTGCGCGAGCGCGAGCTCGAGATCGCCGCGGCCGAGGCCCGGCTGTCGAGCCTCGAGCACCTCCACTGCCAGTACTGCGGCTTCGAGGTCGAGCGGTCGTTCCTGCGCTGCCCGAGCTGCCTGAGGCGGCTGAAGGAGCCCTGCGGCGTGTGCGGCAAGCCGCTCGACCCGCGCTGGAAGATCTGCCCGTACTGCGAGGCCGAGGTGGGCCAGATCCCCGCGGAGGCCCGCCGGCAGCGTGCCCGCCGCGCCGCCTCTGGCGCGCCCCCGCGACCCGCCCAGGCGCGGAGCGCCGGACGCGCGGCCCGCCCGCCCGACGGCGGCGCCGCGGAGCGCGAGCGCCCGGCGCGCGCCGCTCGCGAGCGGCCGCCGTCGGCCGGCTGAGCGCCACCCCGAGACACCGAGTGTCGAGTTTGCCGGGCTCTCGCTGACAAAGTCGACAATCGATCCCGAGAGGAGACCGATGGACCGGACCCTGATCCTGGTGAAGCCCGATGCCTTCGAGCGGCGCCTGACCGGCGAGATCATCGCCCGCTTCGAGCGCAAGGGCCTCACGATCGTCGCCATGAGGCACATGACCGTCGAGCGCGACCTGGCCGAGCGCCACTACGCCGAGCACTCCGAGCGGCCCTTCTTCGGCGAGCTGGTCGACTTCATCACCGGGGGCCCGCTGGTGGCCCTGGTGCTCGAGGGCCACGAGGCGGTCACGGCGGCGCGGCAGGTGATCGGGGCCACCAACCCGCTCGAGGCCGCCCCGGGCTCGATCCGCGGCGAGTTCGGCCTCGAGGTGCAGACCAACCTCGTGCACGGCTCCGACTCCCCTGAGTCGGCCACGCGCGAGATCGGGCTGTTCTTCCCCGACCTTTGATCCTCGCCTCCCGCTCACCGCAGCGCAGGGCGATCCTCGAGCAGCTCGGCGTCGAGTTCCGGGTCGAGGAGCCGGACGTCGACGAGCTGGCGGAGGGCGATCCGCGCCGAGTCGTGCAGGAGAACGCGCTCCGGAAGGCGCGCGCGATCGGCGCGCCGAGCGGCCCCGGCGGCACCCCGCCCTGCGATGCGCCGCCCGAGCTCGTCCTCGGCGCCGACACCGCGGTAGTCCTCGAGGGCCACATCTTCGGCAAGCCGGCCGGCGAAGCGGAGGCCGAGGCCTTCCTGACCCGGCTCTCCGGCCACGCCCACGAGGTCATGACCGGCATCGCCGTCCGGGAGGTGGACGGCGCAGAAGCCACCGACGTGGCCGTCACGCGGGTCCGCTTCCGGCCGCTCGACGGCCGCGTTCTCGCCTGGTACCTGGCCACCGGGGAGTGGCGCGAGCGCGCCGGCGCCTACGCGATCCAGGGCAAGGGAGCCGCCCTCGTGGAGGAGATCGAGGGCGATTACTGGAACGTGGTCGGTCTTCCGGTGGCGGCTCTCTTGCGCCTGGTGCCCGACCTGCTCGAAGGCCGCTAGACTGCGGGCCTCCGGCCGGGCGCAGCCCACGGCGCCCGTCGCTTGCGGGTGGCCGGGAATGCCGTGCTGCCGACCCGGCGCTTATCCTCCCGATCCAAGGCGCGAATGGGCTTTTTCTCCTACCTCACCGGCATGGGCGGCCGCGACATGGCCGTCGATCTCGGGACCGCCAACACGCTCGTCTACGTGCGCGGGCGCGGCATCGTGCTGTCCGAGCCGTCGGTCGTGGCGATCGACTCCCGCACGGCCGAGGTGCACGCGGTTGGCATCGAGGCCAAGCGCATGCTGGGGCGCACCCCCGGCACGATCCAGGCGATCCGGCCGCTGAAGGACGGCGTGATCGCCGACTTCGACGTGACCGAGCAGATGCTGCGCCACTTCATCCAGAAGGTGCACCAGAACCGCTGGGCGCACCCGCGCGTGGTCGTGTGCGTGCCGAGCGGCGTGACCGGGGTGGAGAAGCGCGCGGTGGAGGAGGCCTGCCTGAGCGCGGGCGCCCGCCAGGCCTACCTGATCGAGGAGCCCATGGCCGCCGCTATCGGCGCCGGGCTGCCGGTCGGGGAGCCCACCGGCAACATGGTGGTCGACATCGGGGGAGGCACGAGCGAGGTGGCGGTGATCTCGCTCGGAGGGATCGTGGTGTCGCAGTCGATCCGCATCGGCGGCGACGAGCTCGACGACGCGATCATCAACTACGTCAAGCGCGAGTACAAGCTGATGATCGGGCAGCAGACGGCGGAGGAGGTCAAGCTCGAGATCGGCTCGGCCTTCCCACTGGACGAGGAGGTGCAGGCCGAGATCCGCGGCCGCGACCTCGTCTCCGGTCTGCCCAAGACGATCGTGCTCACGAGCGAAGAGGTCCGCATGGCGCTCGAGGAGCCGCTCCAGGCGATCATCGACGCGGTCAAGGAGACGCTCGACCGCACCCCGCCGGAGCTGGCGAGCGACATCATGGACCGCGGCATCATGCTCGCGGGCGGGGGCGCTCTCCTGCAGGGGCTCGACGAGCGCCTGCGCGACGAGACGCAGATGCCCGCCCACCTGGCCGAATCCCCGCTCACCTGCGTGGCGGTGGGGTCCGGTCGCAGCCTCGAGGAGTTCGAGGCCATCCACCGCGCCAACAAGAATTCCCGAACGAGCCGGCGGCGCTGACGGCGCCGGGCCGCGGTCGAGGCCTAGCGAATGTACGACAGGAAGGCGATCCGCAGGCGGCGGGCGGTGCTCGCCGTCTTCGTGGCCCTGTCGATCGCGATCCTGACCGCCTACTTCGGCGAGTCCAGCGGCGGCGTCTTCCACACGTTCCAGCGCGGCGCGCAGGAGGCCTTCGCCCCGATCGAGACGGGCGCCAGCCGCGCCCTCAAGCCGGTGCGCGACTTCTTCGGCTGGGCCGGCGACACGATCGACGCCAAGGACCAGAACGAGGAGCTCGAGCAGGAGGTCCAGGAGCTGCGCAGCGAGCTGGCCGAGGCCCAGACCGCGGTGCGTGACTCCGGCCAGCTGAAGGGGATCGCCGAGCTGCACGAGCTGGACTACTTCCCACAGGGAACGCGGCCCGTCACGGCCCGCGTGATCGCCAGGTCCCCGACGGTCTGGCACTCGAGCGTGAAGATCGACAAGGGCACGAGTGACGGGGTCCGGGTGGACCAGCCCGTTGTGGCGGCGGGCGGCCTCGTCGGGAAGGTCACGAGCGCGACCGGCGGCACCTCCGAGGTGCGCCTGATCACGGACGGCCAGAGCGGCGTCTCCGCCCAGGTGTTCCCGGAGGGCGTGACCGGCGTGGTGCGCCCCGAGGTCGGCAACCCCGACGAGCTTCTGCTCGAGAACGTCGAGAGCGGCCGCCGGGTCACGGAGGGCACGCTCGTCAACACCTCGGGCTTCAGCTCGGGGCGGCTTGAGTCGCTCTTCCCGCGCGGCATACCGATCGGCCGCGTCTCCAAGGTCGACTTCGACGAGCTCGAGACCTACCAGCGCGTGCACGTGAAGCCGTTCGCCGATCTCCGCCAGCTCGACATCGTCGAGGTGCTCACGCGTCGCGGCGTCTCGCAGGAGGCGGCGGCGCTGACGGGGGCGGGCGGGTGATCCTCTCTCCCGGCGCCTTCGCGCGCGTGGGCTTCCTGCTGCTGCTGTGCGTGGTGCTGCAGCTGTCGGCGTTCAGCCAGATCGGCGTCGCCGGCGGGCACGCCGACCTGGTCGTACTGGCCGTGGCCGCGGTGGCCTACTACGGCGGCAGCGTGTCCGGCTCGGCGGCGGGCTTCACCGCGGGCTTCCTGCTCGACCTCCTGACGGGCGCGACCATGGGCGCCTCGTCGCTCGTGCTGACCGCCGTCGGCTACGGCGTGGGCCGCTTCCGCGAGGTGCGCGACCCGAGCCACGGCCTGCTGCCGATCCCGGTCGGCGCGGCGGCCACGGCGGCCTGGGTCACCGCCTTCGCCGCGGTATCCCTGATGCTCGACATCGGCGCGCGCGTGAGCCCGCTCGTGCTGCGCGACATGGTCGTGACGATCCTGCTGAACGCGCTTCTCGCACTGCCCTTCTTCACGGGCACGCGAAAGCTGCTGCGCCCGTCGCTCGCCCGCGACCCGCTCGAGGTGCGCCGGCGCCGGCGCCCGCCGCGCGAGGCCGGCCCGCTCGGCCTGCGGGGGCTCGAGATCTGATGTACCTCGACAACGACCGCCGACCCACGCTCACGCCGCAGCTCGCCTTCCGGGTGGCGATCATCGGCGGCGTCGCGCTGGCGGCCTTCGCGGTGATCTTCTTCCGGCTCTGGTACCTGCAGGTGCTGTCCGGCGACAAGTACGTCGCCGAGGCCCAGAACAACCAGCTGCGTGAGATCAAGGTACAGGCGCCGCGCGGCGAGATCGTGGACCGCGAGGGCCGCGTGCTGGTGCGGAATCGGGTCGGCTACGCCGTGAAGGTCACGCCGGACCGCCTGTCGGAGGACCCCGACGAGCGCCGCGCGCTGTACAAGCGGCTCGGGAAGCTGCTCCGGATGCGCCCGGCGGTGATCGAGCGGCGCGTGGACGAGCAGCTGCGCGAGCTGCCGTTCTCGACGGCCACGGTCAAGCAGGACGTCGCGCGCGAGACCTTCATGTACATCGGAGAGCGCCGCGAGCACTTCCCCGGGGTGGAGGTCGAGCCGGTCTTCCTGCGCGAGTACCCGCACGGGGAGATCGGCGCGCACCTGTTCGGCTACCTCGGCGAGGTGAGCGAGCAGGATCTCGAGGACCCGCGCTACGCCGGGGTCGAGATGGGCGACCGCGTGGGCAAGGCCGGGATCGAGCAGGAGTACGACCGCTACCTGCGAGGGCGCAACGGAGCCACCCGGGTGAGGGTCGACGCGCTCGGCAACCTCAAGGGCTACCTGCGCACGCGCGAGTCGCAGCAGGGCAAGCAGCTGCGCCTGGCGCTCGACCTCGACGTTCAGCAGGCCGGCCAGGCGGCGCTGGCCGGCGGAACCGGCCTCGGCGCCTTCGCCGTAATGGACGTGACCAACGGCGAGGTGCTCGCGCTCGGCTCGCAGCCCTCGTTCGACCCCAACCTGTTCGCGAAGGTGGTGCGCGAGTCCGACTACAAGCGGCTGACCGCGGAGGACAACGGCGCGCCCCTCACGAACCGGGCCGTGGCCGGCGGCTACCCGACCGGGTCGACCTTCAAGCTCGTCACCGCCGTCGCCGCGCTCCAGAGCGGGCTGATCACCCCCGACACGGTCCTGTACGACTCCGGCTCACTCACGGTCGGCGACCAGGTGTTCAACAACGCGGGCGAGGTGGCGCACGGGGCGCTGGCGCTGCGGCAGGCGCTCACCGTGTCGAGCGACGTCTTCTTCTACCAGCTGGGCCGCGACATGGACGGCCGCGGCGACGGGAACGCGCTCCAGACCTGGGCGCGGCGCCTGGGCCTGGGCCGCCTGACGGGTATCGACCTGCCGGAGGAGCTCAGCGGGTTCGTGCCCACGAGGACCTGGCGCGACCGCCAGTACCGCAAGTTCTCCCGCTGCGTCGAGCGCACCAACCCGACGCCCACCGAGATCTCGCTGGGCAAGTGCGGGTGGCAGGACCGGCCCTGGTCGGTGGGCGACAACGTCAACCTGTCGGTCGGTCAGGGCGACCTGGCCGCCAACCCGCTGCAGATGGCAGTGGCCTACGCGGCGGTCGCCAACGGCGGCAGGGTGCTCCGGCCGCGGCTGGGGCAGCGGATCGAGAACTCAGCCGGCCAGGCCGAGCAGAACCTGGAGGCGCCGACCGCGCGGCGGCTCGACATACCGGCCGAGTACCGCCAGGCGATCCTCGACGGCATCCGCGGCGCGGCCAGCGCGCCGGGCGGTACCTCGACGCCCGTGTTCGAGAGCTTCCCGATCGACATCGCGGGCAAGACCGGAACGGCCGAGAAGGGCGCCGGCCGCGCCGACCAGTCGTGGTACGTGGCCCTGGCGCCGTGGCCGGACCCGAAGTACGTGGTGGCCGTGACGGACGAGGCGGGCGGCTTCGGCGCCGACACCGCCGCGCCGATGGCGCGGCTGATCCTGGCCGAGCTGTTCGACGTGGACGAGCAGCAGCTCGTGGCGGGCGGGAGCTCGCAGGACTGATGCACGCCACGCCCGTACAGGACTTCCGCGATGCCCGGCCGCACTTCCTGCGGATCGACCCGCTGCTCCTGCTCGCGACGCTCGGGCTGGTCGCCGCGAGCGTCTACACGGTGCGGGTCGGCACGACCGGCGACATCCCGGGCGAGCCGAACTACTACCTGTACCGGCAGCTGGCGTACGCCGGCGTCGGACTCGTGCTGATGCTGCTCCTGACGCGCTTCGACTACTCGCGCCTGCGCGACTGGAAGTTCGGCGTGTACGGCTTCATGCTCGTCTCGATCCTGCTCGTCTACGCGCTCGGCTTCTCCGCGCGCGGCTCGCGGCGGGCGATCGAGTTCGGGTTCTTCAACTTCCAGGCATCGGAGCTGGGCAAGCTCCTGCTGATCGTGGCGCTGGCCGCCTTCACGGTCGACCGCATGAGGCGCCTCGGCGATCGGGAGACGACCAGCCGGGTCGTGCTGCTGGCGCTCGTGCCGGCGATGCTCGTGATCGCCCAGCCGGACCTGGGCTCGGGACTCGTGTACCTCGCCATCGTGCTCGCCGTGCTGTTCGTGGCGGGCACCAGGTGGACGCACTTCGCCGCCCTGGCGGGGCTCGGCGCGGCCGCGATAGCGCTCGTGCTGCTGGCCGCCCCCGCGGTGGGGGTCGAGGTGCTCAAGCCGTACCAGATGGACCGGCTCACCGCGTTCCTAAACCCCTCGGACGATCCTGCCGAGGAGGGTTACCAGATCAACCAATCGCTCACCGCGATCGGCGCGGGCGGGAAGACCGGCCGAGCCGAGGCCACCCAGACGGAGCTCGACTTCCTCCCTGAACACCACACGGACTTCATCTTCTCCGTGGTGGGGGAGGAGTTCGGCTTCGTGGGAGCCGCGCTCGTTCTGTCCCTGTTCGCCCTCATGATCTGGCGGGCGCTGAGGATCCTGACGATGTCCAAGAACTTCTACGGGGCGCTTGTCGCCGGCGGTATCACCGCCATGTTGATGTTCCAGGTCTTCGTCAACGTGGGCATGACCATCGGGATCATGCCCATCACCGGCATCCCCCTCCCACTAATGTCATATGGAGGGTCGTCGGTGCTAACGACACTGATGGCCATCGGCCTGTTGCAGTCGATACACGCGCAGGCGCGCGAAACGGCTGCCGCCAAGGGCCTATGAGGCAATGAGAGGACTTCCTTTTGAGAAAGCAGTTGCTCGTCACGGTCGACCGTGGCGAAACAAGAGTCGCGATCCTGGAGTCGGAGGGAACCGCCTCCGGCGGTAACCGGGGCCGCGGCAAGAACAAGAGCGACGACTGGCGCGTCGCGGAGCTCTACATCGAGCGCCGCGGATCGCGGTCCATCGTCGGAAACGTCTACAAGGGCAAGGTCGACAACGTCCTGCCCGGGCTCGAGGCGGCCTTCGTCGACATCGGGCTGGAGAAGAACGGCTTCCTGCACGCCGACGACGTCGTGTTCCCCGGCGTCGAGGTCGCCCGCCGCGGCCGCGGCGGGCGCGGGGGCAAGGGCAAGCGGATCACCGAGCTGCTGAAGCCAGGCCAGGAGGTCTTGGTGCAGGCGATCAAGGACCCGCTGAAGACCAAGGGACCGCGCCTGTCGATGCAGCTCTCGATCGCCGGGCGCTACCTCGTATACGTGCCGCAGGGCGACGGCGTCGGCGTCTCGCGCCGGCTCGAGGACAAGGAACGCGACCGCCTGCGCCGCGCCGCCGCGAAGGCGGAGCTCGGCGACGGGGGCGTGATCGTCCGCACCGCCGCGCAGGGCGCGAAGCGCGAGGACTTCGAGCGCGAGATCAAGTACCTGCACAAGCTGCACGACGTGCTGCAGCAGCGTTCGAAGGAGACGCCCGCCCCCGCGATGGCCTTCCAGGAGGCGGACCTGTCGGTGCGCGTGGCACGCGACATCTTCTCGGGCGAGTTCGAGAAGGCCATCGTGGACGACGAGAAGCAGCACCACCGGCTCGAGTCCTTCTTCAACCGCACGGCGCCGGAGCTGCTCGAGCGGCTCGAGTACTACAAGGACGAGGAGCCGCTGTTCGAGCGCTACGGGGTCGAGGAGGCGATCCAGTCGGTGCTGAAGCGCCGCGTGGACCTCCCGAGCGGCGGCTACCTGATGATCGACTACGCCGAGGCCATGACGGTGATCGACGTCAACTCGGGCTCGTTCACCGGCCGCGGCAAGGGCGCGAAGCTCGAGGACACGATCACGAAGACGAACCTCGAGGCCGCCGAGGAGGTTGTGCGCCAGCTCAGGCTGCGCGACATCGGCGGGATCATCGTCATCGACTTCATCGACATGGCCCGGGCGCGGAACCGCGACGCCGTGCTGAAGGTGCTGCGCAAGGCGCTCGACGAGGATCGCACGAAGACGTACGTGGTCGAGATCTCGCCGCTGGGGCTGGTCGAGATGACGCGCCAGAACGTCACCGACGGGGTGCGCGAGATCCTCACCAAGACCTGCCCGACCTGTGAGGGCGAGGGCGTGGTCCTGTCGGAGGAGACCGTGGCGATCGAGGTCGACCGCTGGCTGCGCGACGTGGCGGCCGAGAAGACCGCGCCGGCGTTCCTGATCCGCGTGCACCCGAAGGTCGCCGCCATCCTGGTCGGCGCTCACGGGGTGTCCGGCCCGATCGTGGAGATCGAGGAGGAGACCGGGCGCCACTTCCACTTCGAGGGCACCGAGGCCCTGCCGATCGACCACTTCGAGGTGGTGCTGGAGGGCAGCCGCGACGAGGTGGAGGAGCGCGCGCTCCCGTTCCGCGAGGGCGAGGAGGTGCTCGTCAGGATCGAGGAGCCGCACATGTACAACGACGACGACGCGGTCGCGAAGCTGGACGGCTACGTCGTCTCGGTGTTCGGCGCGGCCCCGCTGGTGGGCGAGCGCACGATGGTGCGGATCGAGAAGGTGGGCCGCAGCGCCGCGCAGGCCTCGCTGGTGGACCCGCCCGAGGGCCTCGTCACGCCCTCCGAGGAGCCGTCGGGCAACGGGCGCCGGCGCCGCCGCGGACGCAGGGGCGGCCGCGGGCGGCGGAAGAAGGCCGAGGCGTCGAGCTGAGCATGGCCGAGCTGATCGACTCCCCGGTTCGCGTGGAGGCGGCCGGGGAGCCACCCAAGCTGATCGACGAGTTCGCCGGGCGGGCGAGCAATTCCGAGGAGCGCGTGAGCGTCGCCCGGATGCGCTCGCCGGCGGGCTGGAGGGAGCCCGGTCAGCGCCCGGAGTTCGACGAGTACACCGTGGTGCTGTCGGGCGCCCTGCACGTGGAGACCGAGAACGGCTCCCTGCAGGTGGCCGCCGGCCAGGGCGTGCTCACGCGGGCCGGCGAGTGGGTGCGCTACTCGACGCCGGAGGGCGCCGAGTACATCGCGGTGTGCCTGCCGGCGTTCTCGCCGGAGACCGTGCACCGCGACGAGTAGGGCATCCGCTGCGCACTCGGCCGAGCCGAGTGCTTGCGGCACGGCCTACTCGTCGTCGGTCAGCGCCAGCAGGCGCTCGGCGAGCTCCTCGACGGTCCCGTCGCCGTCGAACCAGGCGGTCTCGATGCTCCGGGCCAGGGCGTCCGGGGTCGGCGAGCGGAGCACCGTGTCCGAGGGTAGGTCGAGCCCGAACAAGGTGTTCACGATCTGGATCAGCTCGAGGGCCTGGGCGTCCGATCCGCCGAGGGCCATGAAGCTCACGTGAGGCGCCGGCGACGAGCGGCCGGTCATGCCGCCCATCATTCCCGCGATCAGGTCGCGGAGCGATTCGTGGAGCGTGTCGAGCAGGGCGGCAGCAGGATCCGCGTGCATGGGACCGTTGTCGGACGGCCGCCGCGCCGGGCTGAGCCGGGCCCGGAAAACCTGGCCGCGCGCTAGGAGTCGCCGAGCTCGGTGACGGCAGCCAGGGCCACCATCTCGGGCGTCACGTCGACCGGGAGCCGTGCGGCGGCGGCCACCGAGAGGAGGGTGTACGCCGCGGCATGAAGGCGGCGGCCGGACTCCACCGCGGCCCGCTCGAGGAGCTGGTCGCGCACCGAATCCGGCAGGCCGCGCAGGTGGGCCTCGGCCATCGCGGCCCCTCCGTCCGGCGACGCCCCGATGCCCTCGAGCACGGCCTCGTCGGAGTTGGGAGCCATGTCGCCGAGGGCCATGCGCCGGACCATGAAGTCTCCGAACGCCTCGGCGGCGTCCGAGTCCAGCACCCGTGACATGAGCTCCTTGAGCTCGGTGGCGCCCGGCTTGTCGCTCTCGCTCATCCCGCGCTCTGCCACTCTGGTCGGGTGTCGCGTGCCGCAGTCATCGGGCTCTACCTCGTCCTCGTAATCATATGGTCAAGCACCTGGGTGGCCATAAAGATCGGGCTGGAGGACTGCCCGCCGCTGCTCGGGGCCGGCATCCGCTTCGCCGCCGCCGGTCTCGTGCTGCTCGCCTTCGCGCTCGCCACGGGCCGCTCGCTGCGGACCGACACGCGGCTTGCGGGAATTCTCGCGCTGATGCCGTTCGCCCTCGCCTACGGCCTGGTCTACTGGGGCGAGCAGCACATCCCGTCGGGGCTCGCGGCGGTCCTGTTCGGGGTACTGCCGCTCTACACGGCCTTTCTGGGGGCGGTGCTCCTGCCGGATCAGCCGCTGCGCGCACGGCTGGTGGCCGGCATCCTGATCGCGATCGGCGGGCTCGCGCTCGCCTTCGCCGAGAGCGCCGACAGCGGCGATCCCGAGCTGGCGCTGGCGGGCGCGGCGGCCCTGGCCGTCGCCCCGATCGGCGCGTCGGTCGGGAACATCTCGCTCAAGCTGCGCGCGGGGGATCTCGACGCCGTCAGCCTGAACGGCTGGGGCATGCTCGGCGGCGGCGTGCTGCTGCTGGCCGCCTCCGCGATCGGGGAGAGCTGGGGCGACGCGGCCTGGACCGCCGAATCGCTCGGCTCGATCACGTATCTCGCGCTGATCGGCTCGGCGGTCCCGTTCGTGGGGCTCACGATCCTGCTCCGCTACGTGAGCGCCCAGGCCACCTCGTTCCTGGCCATGCTGCTGCCGTTCGGGGCGCTCCTCTTCGGGGCGGCGCTCTACTCGGAGGAGATCACAGCGCGGGCGCTTGCGGGCGCCGGGCTCGTCGCCGCGGGCCTGCTGCTGGCCCAGGGGGCGCCGACCCGCAAGATGCTCCTGGGGGGCGTAGGGGTAGGGGCCCGGGAAATCAGGGTGCGGGACTAGGGTCCTCCCCGATGTAACGGGGGCCTCAGCGGCGCAAGATCGTCGCATGAGCCCGGACCCCGTCACTCCCACCGCCCTCGACCGCTCCACGTACGCCACGGCCGACTGCGCCGGCGACCCCTTCTACGTCGAGCCGCCGAGTGTGCCGCCGGGCCTCACGATCGGCGAATATCGCCGGCGGCGTGGTGAAGGCCAGAGGCACGCCCGCCGCCGGCACCCGATCGCTTTCGCGCTGATGATGCTCCGCTAGACTCGCCCGCTGCATGTATGCAGTGGTAAAGGTGGGCGGTAAGCAGTACCGCGTGGAGAAGGGCGACTCGATCGTCGTCGACCGCATGTCCGCGGAGGAGGGCGACAAGGTCGAGCTCCAGCCGCTCCTGTACGCCGACGGGGACAAGTCGGTGCTCGATCCGAGCGAGCTCGGGAGGGTCACCGTGCGCGCCACCGTCACCGGCCACGAGCGCGGAAAGAAGATTCACGGGTTGAAGTTCAAGCCGAAGCGTGGCTACAAGCGGCGCTACGGCCACCGCCAGGACCTCACCCGCCTGGCGATCGCAGAGATCAAAGTCGGCTCCGCCAGGAAGAAGAAGGACGAGAATGGCTCATAAGAAGGGACTCGGATCGAGCCGGAACGGCCGCGACTCGAACGCCAAGCGCCTCGGCGTGAAGGTGTTCGCGGGCCAGACAGTGAGCGGCGGCGAGATCATCGTGCGCCAGCGCGGCACCCGCTTCAAGCCCGGCGAGGGCGTGGGGCTGGGCCGCGACGACACGATCTTCGCCACCCGCCCCGGCACCGTGCAGTTCTCGGCCGGCCGCCGCGGCCGCGTCATCTCGGTCGAGCCCGCGGCCGAGTAGCTGCCCCACCGGGTCGTCATCGTCGGCGGTGGCTTCGGCGGCCTCCAGGCCGCCATGAAGCTCGCCCGCGAGCCGGTCGAGATCACGCTGGTCGACAGGCGCAACTTCCACCAGTTCCAGCCGCTCGCCTACCAGGTGGCCACGGGCGCCCTCTCGCCCGGGGAGATCTGCTACCCGCTGCGCGCCATCTTCCGCCGCCGCCCGACCGTCCGGGTGGTGCTGGCGGAGGCCACGGGCTTCGACCTCGCCGCCCGCCGCGTCCTACTCCGGGAGGCCGCCACAGGCGTGCCCGTTCCGCCCCACCTCGAGTACGACAGCCTGATCGTGGCCGGCGGGGCGCGCTACTCGTACTTTGGCCACGACGACTGGCGGGCACTCGCCCCGGAGCTGAAGTCGCTCGAGGGAGCGCTCGACATCCGCAGCCGCATCCTCGCGGCGCTCGAGGCAGCCGAGTGGGAGCCGGATCCCGAGCGCAGGCAGGCGTGGCTGACGTTCGTCGTCGTGGGCGCCGGAACGACCGGCGTCGAGATGGCGGGGCAGATCGGAGAGATCGTCCGCGACCTCCGCCGGCACTTCCGCGACGCGGACACCTCTTCGGCGCGCGTCCTGCTCGTGGAGACGGCGGATCGCGTGCTGACCGGCTTCCCGCCCAAGCTCTCGCGGAAGGCGGGCGAAGCGCTGCGCGAGCTCGGCGTCACGCCGCTGCTGGGGCACACCGTCACCGAGATCGAGGAAGACAAGGTGACGACGACCACTCCCGACGGGGAGACCCAGCAGCATCCGGCCCACACCGTGGTCTGGGCGGCGGGGGTCGCCGCCGAGAGCGTGGCCGGCGAGCTGGCGAAGAGCGCCGGCGCCGAGGTCGACCGGGCAGGGCGGATCGTCGTGGAGCCGGACCTGTCGCTGCCGTCGCACCCGGAGGTGATGGCGCTCGGCGACATGGCGGTCATCCGTAGGCCGGACGGCATCGAGGTGCTGCCGGGGGTGGCGCCGGTCGCGATGCAGGAGGGCCGCCACGCCGCCCGCGTCATCCGGGCCCGGCTGCGTGGCGAGACGCCCAAGCCGTTCCGGTACTTGGACAAGGGCAACCTCGCCACCATCGGCCGGCTGCGGGCGGTGGCCGACATCAAGGGCCTGAAGCTGAGCGGCTGGTTTGCCTGGGTCGCCTGGCTGGCAGTCCACCTGTGGTACCTCGTCGGCTTCCAGAACCGCGTGATCGTGTTCATGAGGTGGGGGTTCAGCTTGCTGACGCATGGCCGCGGCTCGCGGCTCATCACCGCCACCCGCCGGGGCTAGGATCGCGGCGTGACCTACTCGATCGTCGCGCGCGACGACAGCAGCGGTGAGCTCGGCGTCGCGGTTCAGTCGCACTTCTTCGGCGTCGGATCGCTCGTGAGCTGGGCGGAGGCGGGCGTGGGCGCGATCGCCACGCAGTCGGTGGCCGACCCGTCCTACGGCCCGCGCGGCCTCGAGCTGATGCGCGGCGGGGCCTCGGCCCCGGAGGCGCTCCACCGCCTGCTGGCCGAGGACCGCCAGGAGCGGGTCCGTCAGGTGGCGTTCATCGACCGGCACGGGCGGGTGGCGACCCACACCGGCTCGCGCTGCATCCGCGAGGCGGGCCACCGGGTGGCGGACGGCGTGTCCGCGCAGGCCAACATCATGGAGCGGCCCACGGTGCCGGACGCCATGGTGGCGGCCTTCCGCGCCTCGGGCGGCTGCCTGGCCGAGCGCCTCGTGGAGGCGCTCGAGGCCGCCGAGCGCGAGGGCGGGGACCTGCGCGGGCGCCAGTCGGCGGCCCTGCTGGTGGTGGCCCCGCGGGCCAGCGGACGCCCGACCGAGGACCGTCTGTACGACCTGCGCGTGGACGACCACCCCGACCCCGTGGCCGAGCTGGGGCGGCTGCTCGCGCTGAGCCGCGCCTACGAACGCGTCGACATCGGCGACGAGCTGGCGGCGGCCGGGAACGTGGAGGCCGCGCTGGCCGAGTACGCGGCCGCGCACTCCGAGCAGCCCGACAGCGCCGAGCTGGCGTTCTGGCACGGGGTCGCGCTGGCGGCGAACGGGCGCGAGGACGAGGCCCGTCCGCTGCTCGAGCGCGCCTACGCGCGGGGCGAGGGCTGGCGCGAGCTGCTGCGGCGGCTGCCGGAGGCGGGCCTGTTCCCGAACGACCCCGAGCTCGTCACGCGGATGACGCTGTCCGGCCGGCAGGACGTGTCGGAAGCGATTCCTCCCCCCGGGGGGAGGGTCTGACCCTCCCCCCAGGGGGGAGTCGACGTGTTCCACGACCGCGCCACGATCCATGTGCGCGGCGGCGGAGGGGGGAACGGGGTGGTCTCCTTCCGGCGCGAGGCGCACGTGCCCAAGGGCGGCCCGGACGGCGGCGACGGGGGCCGCGGCGGCGACGTCGTCCTGGTCTGCGACGCATCGCTGCGCGACCTGTCCTCGTTCCGGCGCGGCGCCCATTTCAAGGCCCCGCGCGGCGGTCACGGCCAGGGCGCGAACAAGCACGGGGCCACGCCCGAGCAGCTCGAGGTCCGGGTGCCCCCAGGCACGACGGTCGAGGACCCCGACACCGGCGACCGCTGGGACCTCACGAGCCCGGGCGCCCGCGCGGTCGTGGCGCGCGGCGGCAGCGGCGGCCGCGGCAACAAGCACTTCGCCACCGCCACCCGCCAGACGCCCCGCTTCGCCGAGAAGGGGCTGCCGGGACAGGAGCGCCGCCTCGTCCTCACCCTGAGGCTGCTCGCCGACGCCGGCCTGGTGGGCCTGCCCAACGCCGGCAAGTCGTCGCTGCTCGCGCGCCTGACGCGCGCCCGGCCCAAGGTTGCGAACTATCCGTTCACCACGGTCGAGCCGGTGCTCGGCACGCTCGAGCGCGACGACCGGCAGCTGGTGCTGGCCGACATCCCGGGCCTGATCGAGGGGGCCAGCGCGGGCGCGGGCCTGGGCCACGAGTTCCTCGCCCACGTGGAGCGCTGCCGCCTGCTGGTGCACGTGCTCGACCTGGCTCCGCTCGACGGCTCCGACCCGCTCGAGAACCACGCCACTGTCGAGGCCGAGCTCCGCGAGCACGGCGAGGGGCTGGCTGACCTCCCGCGCATCCTGTGCCTGTCGAAGAGCGACCTGGTGCCGCCGGAGCCGGTGGCCGAGGCGATCACCGAGTGGGAGGCGCGCCTCGGCGTGCCGGTGTTCGCCACCTCGGCCGCCACCGGCGACGGGCTCGACCGGCTCCGCGACGCGATATTCGAGCACGTGCCGGAGCCGGAGGCGGCGCCCGAGGCGGCGGCGCCTCCGGCCACCCACCGCGTCTACCGGCCGGGCGAGGGCGACACCCTGCGCGTCGAGAAGGTGGGGCCCGGCGCCTTCAGGATCGAGGGCGGGCGTGTCGACAGGCTGATCGCCCGTCATGACATCGAGAACGAGGAGGCGCTCCGCTACGTGGAGGAGCGGCTCCGGGCGCTGGGAGCGATCAAGGCGCTCGAGGCCGCCGGCTTCGAGCCGGGCGACGACGTGGAGATCGCCGGGATCGTCTTCGAGCTGGACCCGGGCTGAGGAATACTCCCGCCGTGCCGCGCGCGCCCGTCCTGATCCTGCTCCTCGTCGCCGTCGCCGGCTGCGGCGGCGACGACGACGACCCCGACGAGGTCCGCCAGACCGTGCGGGACTTCGTGACGGCCACGAACGAGCAGGACGGCGAGACCCTCTGCGGCGACCTGCTCACGCAGGAGTACCTGGAGAAGTCGACCCTCGCGACGGGCGACCGGGCCGAGGAGGCGTGCCGCCAGCAGCTCGACGTCACCACCGGCCTGCGGCTGAGGTTGATCTCGGTCGGGAAGGCCGAGGTCGACGGCGACCAGGCGACCGTGCGGGCCGTGATCGACGCGGACGGCGTGCGGTCGCCCCGGCTGTTCCGCCTCGAGCGCGAGGACGGGCGCTGGAAGCTCGCCGACGGGACGGGCGGCTAGCGGCGATGGCGACCGTGGTGGTGAAGCTCGGCTCGAGCGTGGTGGCCGACGACCGGGGCGAGGTGCGCACCGAGCTCCTGGAGGCGCTCTGCGACGCGGTGGCCGCCAGGCACGGCGCCGGTGACGAGGTGATCGTGGTCACCTCCGGCGCCATCGCACGGGGCATGCGCCTGATGGAACTGCCGGTGCGGCCGCGGGCGATGGAGGAGCTGCAGGCCTCGTCGGCGGTGGGGCAGGGGAAGCTCTACCGCACCTACGACGAGCTGCTCCAGGCGCGCGGCGTGCGGTCGGCCCAGGTGCTGCTGACCTTCTTCGACATGTCGGCCCGCACCCACTACCTGAACGCGCGCCACACGTTGCGCAAGCTGCTCGACTGGCGGGTGGTCCCGGTGATAAACGAGAACGACACCACCACCACCGACGAGATCTCGTTCGGCGACAACGATTTCCTCGCGGCCCAGGTGGCCATCCTGATCGGCGCCGACCGGCTGGTGCTGCTCACCGACACCGGAGGCCTCTACACGGCCGACCCGCGCTCCGACCCGTCCGCCCGCCTCGTGGAGGAGGTCGGCGCCGTGGAGGAGCTCGAGGGCTACGACATCGGGCTGTCCAGCTCGCCGATCGGCTCTGGGGGAATGCGCTCGAAGGTGGTGGCGGCCGAGATGGCCACCGCGGCGGGAATCCCCGTGGCGATCGCGAGCGGGGTCGACCGCGGCGAGGTGGAGCGTGCGCTCGCCGGCGAGCCGGCCGGGACACGCTTCCCGCCCCAGCGCGGACGGGTCTCGAGCTTCAAGCTGTGGCTGCGCTACGCAAAGCCGGCGCGCGGCCGCCTAACGGTCGACACCGGCGCGGAGCGGGCGCTGCGCGAGCGGGGCACGAGCCTGCTGCCGGTCGGCGTGGTGGAGGTTGAGGGCGACTTCGAGGCGGGCGACGCGGTGGAGGTGCGCTGCGAGGGCCGCCTGGTCGGCAAGGGGATCGCCGGCTACTCGGCCGAGGAGATGCGGCGGGTGATGGGCCTGAAGACGGACCAGGTGCGGGAGCTGCTGCCGCGGGCGACCGAGGAGGCCGTGCACCGCGACTACTTCGTGCTGGATTGAGCCGGCTTCGCTCTCCCTACGACAAGGAGATCCTCAAGCTGGCCCTGCCTGCGCTCGGCGCGCTGGCCGCCGAGCCGCTCTACCTGCTGGCGGACACGGCCATGGTCGGCCACCTGGGCACCGAGGAGCTGGCCGCCCTTGCCATCGCGGGCACGCTCATCACCGGGGCGTTCACGCTGTTCAACTTCCTGACCTACGGCACCACCGCGCAGGTGGCGCGGCTGTCGGGCGCGGCGGAGCACGAGCAGGCCGGTCGCCTGGCCGCCCAGGCGCTGTGGCTCGCCACCGGGCTCGGGGTGCTCCTGACGGCGCTGCTGGCCGGGCTGGCCGTGCCGCTCGTCGACCTGATGGGCGGCGAGGGTAGGACCGGTGACCTCGCCGTCCTCTACCTCCGCATCGGCGCGCTCGGCCTGCCGTTCGCGCTGATCGCGCTCGCAGGGCAGGGCTTCCTGCGCGGCGTGTCGGACCTCAGGACGCCGCTCGTGATCGTGGTGGTCGCCAACGCCGCCAACGTCGTCCTCAACGTCGTGTTCATCTACGGCTTCGGCTGGGGCCTGGCCGGGTCCGCATGGGCGACGGTCGTGGCCCAGGCCGGCATGGGGGCGGCCTTCGTGACGGTGCTGCTGCGGCGGCCCGCCGCGTCCCGCAGCCCGTCGCTCGCCGCGATGCGCCCGCTGGCCCGCATCGGCGGCGAGATCTTCGTGCGCACGACCGCCCTGTACGGGTCCTTCCTCGTCGCGAGCGCGGTGGTGGCGCGGATCGGGGAGGACTCGCTCGGGGCCCACCTGATCGCCTTCCAGCTGTTCGTGTTCCTGGCGCTCGTGCTGGACGCCATCGCGATCGCCGGGCAGGTGATCGTCGGGCGCTCGCTCGGCGCGGGCGAGGCCGACGAGGCCTACCGCGCCGCGCGGCGGATGATCGAGTGGGCCGTCGCGGCCGGCGCCCTGTTCGGTCTCGTGATGCTCGCGCTGATCGACGTCCTCCCTCGCGCCTTCACCTCCGACCCGGCCGTGATCGATGAGGCCCAGAAGATCTGGCCGCTGTTCGCGCTCATGCAGCCGGCCAACGGCGCCGTCTTCGCGCTCGACGGCATCCTGATCGGCGCGGGCGACACGCGCTTCCTGATGTGGGGGATGCTCGCCGCGTCGCTCGGCGTCTACGTGCCGGTGGCGCTGGGCTCGCTCGCGCTCGAGCTCGGCATCGTGGGCGTGTGGGTGGGCCTGCTGGGCCTGATCGCGATGCGGCTCGCCACCTGCGGCTGGCGCTTCAGGGGACGGCGGTGGGCCATCGTCGGGGCGCGGCGGGCCCCGGCCTAGCCTCGGCCGTGCGTGCCTCGACGTCCGCGCCGCACACCTTGCAGCGGAAGCGCTCGTCCACCTCACCGCCGCAGTCGCGGTGGAGGATGAGGGTGGGCGGGCCGTTCGGGGCGGCGTAGCGGTCGCCCCATTTCATGAGGGACACGAGCACCGGCCAAAGGCTCAGGCCCTTCTCGGTCAGCCGGTACTCGAAGCGCTCGGGCTTCTCCTGGTAAGGCCGCCGCTCGAGGATGCCGTCGTCGACGAGGCGACCCAAGCGGTCCGCCAGCACGTTGCGGGCGATGTCGAGGTCGCGCTGGAAGTCCTCGAAACGACGCACGCCGAGGAAGGCGTCGCGGACCACGAGCATGGTCCAGCGGTCGCCGATCGCCTCGAGCGCGCGAGCGACCGAGCAGACCTGATTGTCGTAGGTCCGGGGAAGCACTGCCGCAAGCAGGTTAGCGTCATCCGTTGCGTGAAGCAACTCATGTTGGTACGGTGAGTTGCGTCATGCAACGCCAGTGGAAGGTCCTGATCGTCACGGCCGTCGCGGTGTTCATGAGCTTCCTGGACGTGACGATCGTCAACGTCGCCTTCCCGGACATCGAGCGGGACTTCCCGGATGCCTCGCGCGCCGACCTGTCCTGGATCCTCAACGGCTACAACATCGTCTTCGCGGCCCTGCTGGTCCCGGCCGGGCGGCTGGCGGATCTGGTCGGGCGGCGGCGGATGTTCCTGACCGGCGTCGCCGCGTTCGTGGCGGTCTCGTTGCTGTGCGGGCTCGCGACCTCTCCCGAGATGCTCACCGCGGCCCGCGTACTGCAGGCCGCGGCGGGGGCGATCCTGGTGCCGACGTCGCTCGCGCTCCTCCTGCCGGAGTTCCGGGCGGAGAAGCGGGCTACGGCCGTTGCGATCTGGAGCGCGACGGGCGCGGTGGCGGCCGCGCTAGGCCCGTCGCTCGGCGGCGTGCTGGTGGAGGAGGCGGGCTGGCGCTGGGTGTTCTTCCTGAACGTCCCGATCGGCCTGGCCGCGCTGCTGCCGGCTCGGCGGCTCCTTCGCGAGACGCGCGATCCGGCCGGGATGCTGCCGGACGCCCTGGGCAGCGCGCTCATGGTCGCGGGCGTCGGCGCCCTGGCGCTCGGGATCGTGCAGGGCCCGGACTGGGGCTGGGGCAGCGCGGGCGTGCTCGGCGCACTCGCGGCCGCCGCGGTGCTGCTGCCGCTCGTGGTGCTGCGCTCGGCGCGCCACCGGGCGCCGGTGATCGAGCTCGGTCTGTTCCGGGTCCGGTCGTTCGCGGTGGCGAACGCGGGGATGTTCGCCTTCGCGTCGGCCTTCTATGCGCTGCTCCTGTGCAACGTCCTGTTCCTGACGGGCGCCTGGGGCTACTCGATCCTCGAGGCGGGCTTCGCGGTCACGCCCGGGCCGTTGTCGGCGGCGCTGGCGGCGCCGCTCGGCGGCGGCCTGTCGGACCGGTTCGGCCAGCGCGTCGTGGCGGTGCCGGGCGCGCTCCTGTTCGGCGCGGGCTGTGCGCTGTTCGCCACCGGCATCGACGCCTCGCCGGACTACGCCGGCGAGTACCTGCTGCCGACCGTCCTCACCGGGTTGGGCGTGGGGCTCTCGTTCGCGGCCTGGGGAAGCGCCGCTGTGGCGGAGCTGCCGCCGGCACGCTTCGCCTCGGGGAGCGCGGTGCTGGCCTGCCTGCGCCAGATCGGCGCGGTGGTCGGGATCGCGGCGCTCGTGGCTGTGCTCGAGGCGGCCCCGGCGGGCGACCCGGTGCAGGGGTTCACCGACGCCTGGACCCTGATGGCCGCGACCGCCGGCGTGGTCGCGCTACTGGCGCTGGCGCTCGGCCGCGTGCGCGCCGGGGCGCCCGAACCCGTCTCCGCGCCCGCATGACGGGCCTCGAGTTCCTCCGCGCGATCGCCGCGGGCGAGCTGCCGGGCGCGCCGATCGCCGAGCTGCTTGGGTTCGAGCCGGCCGAGGCGGAGGAGGGCCGAGTGGTGTTCGCCGCAACCCCGGACGCTCGCCACTACAACCCCATCGGGACCGTCCATGGCGGCCTCGCCGCGACCCTGCTGGACTCCGCGATGGGCTGCGCGGTGCACTCGACCCTCCCCGCCGGCGTCGGCTACGCGACGCTCGAGCTGAAGGTCAACTTCACCCGGCCGATCACCACCGACACCGGTCGCATCCTGTGCGAGGGGAAGCTCGTGCATCGCGGCGGCAGGGTGGCCACGGCCGAGGGCCGGGTGTTCGCGGAGGCCACCGGCAAGCTGCTCGCCCACGGCACCACCACCTGCCTCATCCTTTCGCCGAACGGTCACGGCGCCTGACGCCGCGCCCGGTACCCTTGCCCCAGATGGCCACCACCGCGCAGTCGGTCGCCGAGATCTGTGCGGGCGCCAAGCGCGCCTCCCGCACCCTCGCGCGGCTCGACACCGAGACGAAGAACGCCGCGCTGCACGCGATGGCCAACGCGCTCGAGCTGCGCACCGGGGAGATCCTGGAGGCCAACGAGCGCGACATGGAGGAGGGCCGCGAGTCCGGCCTCCACGCCGGGCTGCTCGACCGGCTCCAGCTCACCGAGGAGCGGCTTGCCGGCATCGCCGCCGACGTGCGGGCGATCGCCGCGCTGCCCGACCCCGTGGGCGAGACGATCGAGGGCTTCCGGCTGGCGAACGGGCTGGACGTGCGCCGCGTGCGGACCCCGCTCGGGGTGGTCGCGGTCGTGTACGAGGCGCGGCCGAACGTGACGATCGACTGCTCGGCGCTCTGCCTGAAGTCGGGCAACGCGATCGTGCTGCGCGGCTCGTCCACCGCGGCGCACTCGAACGCGGTGCTGGCCCAGGTGGCGTCGACCGCGGCGGTCACCGGCGCCGGCCTCCCGGAGGGATCGATCTCGATCGTCACCGGCGGGGACCGCGACGAGCTGCGCCAGATCTCGACCCAGGACGGCCTGGTCGACCTGATCATCCCGCGCGGGGGAGAGGGGCTGAAGGCCGCTCTCAAGGAGCACGCCACGGTGCCTGTGATGTACGCGGCGGCCGGCAACTGCCACGTGTTCGTGGACGCGAGCGCGAACCTGGAGGACGCCGTGGCGATCGCGGTGAACGCCAAGGTGCAGCGCCCCTCGGTTTGCAACGCCGCCGAGACCCTGCTGGTGCACGCCGAGGTGGCCGCGGACTTTCTGCCGGTCGCGCTGCGGGAGCTGCGCGAGCGGGGCGTCGAGCTGCGCGTGGACGGCCGTACGCGCTCCGTGGCCGGCGACCTGGCCGACTCCCTATCCGACGCGACCGAGGAGGACTGGGGCACCGAGTACCACGCGCTGATCCTGGCCGTGAAGGTTGTGGACTCGGCCGAGGAGGCGATCGAGCACGTGAACCGCTACGGCTCGGGGCACTCCGAGGCCATCGTCACCGGTTCGACCACGTCGGCGCGGTCCTTCACCGAGGGAGTGGACGCCGCCTGCGTGTACGTGAACGCCTCCACGCGGTTCACGGACGGCGGGGTGTTCGGGATGGGCGCCGAGATCGGCAACTCGACCCAGAAGCTCCACGCGCGCGGTCCGATCGCGCTGCGCGAGCTGACCACCTACAAGTTCGTGATCGAGGGATCCGGGCAGGTTCGCGAGTAGCTCGGTTTGCGCGTCGGCATCCTCGGAGGCGCCTTCAATCCGCCGCACGTCGGCCACCTGGTCTGCGCCCAGGAGGCCGTGGTGCAGCTGGACCTGGAGAAGGTGGTGTTCATGCCGGTCGGCCAGGCGCCGCACCGCGAGCTCGAGGGCGACCCGGGTGCGGAGGCGCGACTGGAGATGGTGGAGCTGGCGATCGCCGGCGACGGGAGGTTCGCCGCGTCGCGGGCGGAGCTGGACCGTTCCGGCCCGTCGTACACGGCGGACACGCTGCGCGAGGTGAGCGAGAAGTCGCCCGGCGACGAGCTGTTCCTGATCCTGGGCGGAGATCAGGCCGCGGCGCTGCCCACGTGGCACGAGCCGGAGGCGGTGCTGTCGCTGGCCACCGTGGCGGTGGTGGAGCGGACCAACTGGTCGCGCAACGCGATCGGGATCAAGCTGGGCCGGCTGCCGGGCGCCGAGCGGATCAGGTACCTCGACATGCCGGTGATGCAGGTGTCGTCGAGCGCGATCCGGCGCCGCGTCGCCGCGGGCCTGCCGATCCGGTACCTGGTTCCCGACAAGGTGGCGAGCTACATCGGCACGAACGACCTGTACGGGGCCGCGAAGGCCGCGGCCGACTCCAAGGCGGCGCCCGGCTCCAAGGCGGCCCTCGCATGACCGACTCGGCCGCCCTCGCCGAACGCATCGCGGCGATCGCCGCGGACCGGAAGGCGATCGAGATCCGGGTGATCGACCTGCGCGGGATCGTGTCCTACACGGACTTCTTCGTGATCTGCTCGGGCAACACCGAGCGCCAGACGAAGGCGATCCACGACGCGATCTACGAGGACCTGAAGCACGCCGACGACCGCCTGCTGCCACGCCGCACCGAAGGCGAGCGCGAGGCCCGCTGGATCCTGCTCGACTACCTGGACGTGGTGGCCCACATCTTCACCCCCGACGCGCGCGAGTACTACCGCCTGGAGCAGCTCTGGGGCGAGGCCCCGGCCCGAAGCGTCGGGTAGTCGGGTCCCGACTACAATTGCCGCTCCCGGGGCTGTAGCTCAGCTGGAAGAGCGACGCGCTGGCAGCGCGTAGGTCAGGGGTTCGAGTCCCCTCAGCTCCACTCTCACGCTCTCCGCCGCTGACCCCTGTCCTTTCGCTGCGCCCTCGTTCGTCTCAAGGGTCGGAAGACCATTCAACGAGAGGAGCGAGCAATGAGCGAGATCAAGGTCAACAGCATCTCCGGCGTCACCTACGACGTACAGGACCTGACCCGGACCGGCGAGTTCTACGAGGCGCTCGGCTTTCGGCGCGGCAAGGCGGAGGACGATCGGGTCACGATGTACGTGAACTGGTTCTTCGTGACCTTCGTCGAGCAGGAGTCGGAGGCTCCGGACAAGGGAGCGGGCGTGTCGCTCTACGTCAAGGTGGACGATGTCGAGGGCTTCCACGCGGGCCTCGTCTCGAACGGCATGAAGCCCGAGGGCGAGCCGCAGAAGCAGCCGTCGGGCAACCGCGAGTTCACGCTCCGGGACCCCGATGGGTACAACCTCGTGTTCTTCCAGAAGAAGTAAGGAGGACAGGAACCCCATGGGCAAGCTGATCGTGTCCGAATTCGTGAGCCTGAACGGCGTGATGGAGGCGCCCGGCGGCGAGCCGACCCACCCGCACTCCGGCTGGACGTTCAAGTCCATCTACGGCGAGGACCACTACGCGTACAAGGACGAGGAGCTCCGCGAGGCCGAGGTGCTTCTGCTCGGCCGCAACACCTACGAGGGGTTCGCGGCCGCATGGCCCGAGCGCCTCGGCACCGGGGACCCGTTCGCCGAGAAGATCAACTCGATGCCGAAGTACGTGGTCTCCTCGACCCTGACCGACCCGGAGTGGGAGAACTCGACGGTGCTCTCGGGCGACCCGATCGAGGAGGTCTCGAAGCTGCGCGACGCGATCGGCGGCCCGATCCTGGTGAACGGCTCGGCCCAGCTCGTCCACGCGCTCGGCAAGGCGGATCTGGTTGACGAATGGCGCGCGATGGTGCATCCCGTGCTCGTCGCCGACGGGCTGCGGATGTTCCCGGACCCGGGCGACCTGAAGAAGCTGCGGCTCTCGGACGTGAGAACGTATGACTCGGGCGTCGCGCTGCTGATCTACGTGCGCGCGGACGGCTGAGCCGCCGTCACCAAGGCCGATGGGGCGATGGATGGGCGTCGACGTCGGCGGCAGGCGAAAGGCCTTCGACGTCGCGCTGGTCGAGGATCGGCGTCTCGTCGGCTGGCGCGGGCGCCAGTCCGCCGCCGACGTGGTCGAGTGGGCGGTGGCGGCGCGGCCGAGCGTCGTCGCCGTCGACAGCCCCCGCTCGTGCGCACCGCCCGGGTGGACGCTCCGGCCGGGGGAGAGGGAGCTACGCGCCGCGGTCTGCGGCATCCGGTGGACGCCGCCGCGGGCGAGGCTCGAGGCCAACCCATACTACGAGTGGATCGTCGAGGGGTTGCGCCTCTACGAGGCCCTGAGAGACCAGCCGGCCCCGGTGATCGAGTGCTTTCCGACCGCCTCGTGGACGCGGTGGCACGGTGCACGCAGCGGACGCCCCCGGTCCGCCTGGACGCGTGAGGCGCTCGCCGCGCTGGCCCTGCGCGACGTGCCACCGCGCACGAACCAGGACACGCGTGATGCGATCGCCGCGGCGCTGACCGCGCGCGACTACGAGCAAGGCCGCTTTCAACTCTTTGGCGAGATCGTCGTGCCCGCGAACAGCGCGTAGACGGCGGCGCAGCGGCGCATGGCGGCCTCGTCGATGTACTCCTCCGGGCCGTGCGAGACGTCGAGCCGGCCGCCGCCGTAGGCGAATGCCGGAATCCCGAGCTGGGAATACCAGCGCGTGTCGAGCACGCCGGGACACAGCTCGAATGCCGGCTCGGAGCCCTCCACGGCGCCCACGCACCCGGCCAGCGCCATGGCGGCCGGGTGGGACGCCTCCGTGGTGCCGGAGGGCTGGGCCTGCAGGACGTCGATGTCCACCTGCGCGCCAGTCGCCTGGGCGGCCTCGGCGATCGTGCCCGTCAGGCGGTCCATCTCCCGCTCGAGGTCGTCTCCGGGCGCGAACCTCATGTCGACGGAGAACCACGCGGAGGCGGGAACCGCGTTGAACGCGGCGCCGCCGGCCGCCTGCCCTCCGACGACGAGCATGGAGCCTGCGCTTTGGAGCTCCCGCGCGAGAGCGGCGAGCGGCTCGGCGATCCGGATCGCGTGCTCGAACGCGTTGACGCCCTGGTCGGCGTAGCCCACATGCGCCTCCCGCCCGGCGGTCCTGACCCGCAGCGTGATGGCGCCGCGGCAGGCGTGCCAGACGACGCCGCCCGTCGGCTCGGCCGTGAGCATCGCGAGTGCGTCCGGGTCGATCAGCCCGGCCTCGCGGAGGTGTCCGGAGCCCGCCGCGCTGCCGGTCTCCTCGTCGCAGACGAAGTGGAAGACGATGCGGCGGCCCGCGAGCAGTCCCAGCTCGCGAGCCGCGATTGCGCCGTAGATCATGCTCACGAGGCCGCCCTTCATGTCGGCGCTGCCGCGCCCGACGATCCGGCCATCGCGCCTCTCCGGGCGAAACTGCGCGGGGCTCTGCGCCGGGACCACGTCGAAGTGACCGTGGAAGTAGACGGCGGCGGGCCCGTCGCCGGCGCCGCCGCGAACGATGCACGGCTCCTCCAGCTCGCCGCTCGGGGCGAGCTCGATCAGCTCCGGCGACAGGCCCAGGCTCTCGAGCGCGTCGTGCAGCAGCCGGCCGCACTCGCCGAGCCCGCGGCCCGGCGGGTTCTCGGTACCGACGGCCACCAGCCGCTCGACGAGCGCAGCCATCTCCTCGGCGTGCGGCTCCAACCATGCCTGCACCCGAGCCGCACCATCCGTCACGGCTCCATCTTGACTACTGCCACACGCTGACGACCACCCCCACCAGAAGCAGCTTCACGAGCCAGTCGCCGGCGTGGATCGCGGCCAGCTTCACGTGAGTCTTCTCGTGCATCACGGCACCGATCCACAGCACTAGCGGGAAGCCGACCCACAGAGCCAGCCCGAGGACTAGGCCGCCGGTCCACTCGTCGATCTCGCCCTGCGAGGCCAGACCCGCGACGACCGCGGCCACGGTCAGGCCGCGCAGCAGCTCCACGGCGAGCTGCCAGGGTGGCGGGGACTCGGCTGCGGCGGCCGCCGCGGCCTCGCTCACCGAGGCGAGCTGGTCGCCGAGCACGGCGTAGTACGCACCGCTCAGGCCGAAGGCGGCCACGCCGGTGACGAGCACCGCGAGGAGATCGATGTCAGGCATCGGTCTGGCCTCCCTCGAGCTCCGACCTCAGCGCGCCCAGGCGCTCGCGCCAGTACGCCTTCCGCCGCTCCGACTCGCCGGCGTCCGCGAGCCGGAGGTGCTCGACGGTGACGGTGCTCCGGGCGTCGCCCTTGGCGCTGAAGCTGACGTGGACCCGGGTCGGGCCGTCGCCCCAGTCGAAGCGCGCCGACCTCGGCCTCGTCGCGGTGCGCTCGCGCAGCTCGCCGTCCGGCAGCCAGCGCTCGCGCAGCGACTCGTCGACGAAGGCGTCGAACAGCCGCTCGACAGGGGCGCCGACGGTCCTGGAGGCGCTCACGGCGAAGCCGTCGGCACGCTCGCCCACGGCGCGCATACCGCGGCTGCGCTCGTAGCTGACCGTGATCGCCTGCGCGTCCCAGCCGAGCGGATCGATTCCCAGCTCGGCGGCGACGTGGCGGGCGATCTCCCTATGCGTGCGCTCGGTGGCGCCCCAGTCGTCCAGCCGGTCGAACCATTCCTCCCAGCCCCGGCCGGTCCTCTGGCGGATCGCCCCGTCCGACGTGGCGAGCGCCGGCTCCTCGCCGCTCCGCTCGGGCTCGTCCGGCCCGGCAAGCAGCGCCGCCCGCGCCGCCGTATAGCTCTCGCCCGTCTTCTCCATCCGCGTGCGGACGAGGCGCTTGAACGATCTCTGCCTGGTCATCCCGTGCTCCTCTCGTCAGGCGGCGGCTCCGCGACTCACGCTCGCGACGCCCCGCCGGAAAGGGCAACTGACCGGCATCCCGAGGGCTCGAGCCCCCTTTGCCCCCGCTCCGCCGGCGGCGTGAGCGCCGGAATCGGGGGTTGGGCGCGGGACCGCGCCCGGTGAAGCTATGTTGTCTGGCCCATTAGACCACGGCGAGTCGCGAAACTCATCGGTTCACGCCCCGATAGCACCGTTCTCATCGAGGGGCTCTAGGTTCGCCCGCCATGTCCGCGCCCGATTCCGACCTCACGGAGATCGAGCGCATCTGGCGGGAGAGCAGCGAGCGCTCTCGCGAGAGGCGAGCGCACGGCCCCGTCCGGTCCGGGCGGCGCCCACGGCTCCTCGCCGGGTGCGCGGGACTGGCCTTCGCGGCGGCGGCGCTCGGGCTTTCCGGGCAGGAGCGTCAGACCCGGGTGGGAGTCGTCACGGCCCCCGCGGTGGTCGCCGCTGCCGGCCCGACCGTGGGTACTGGGCGGGTGGCCGGGGTGCGCGCCGAGTCCCCGCCTCCGGCCACGCCCTCGCGCGCCGCGCTGCGAAGGGCGCGCGCATACGCCCGGCGCGCCGGCGGACTCGTCTCGTTCGCGGTCGTGGACAGCGAGGGCAGGCTCCGTGGCCGCGCGCGGAACCGGCAATTCGTTTCCGCCAGCGTCGTCAAGGCGATGCTGCTGGCGGGCGAGCTCAGGCGGCTCCGCGGCGTCGGCGCTCCGATCGACCCCGCAACGGACGAGACGCTGCGAGCGATGGTCACCGAAAGCGACAACGACGCGGCTGACGCGGTCTACTGGCGTGTGGGCGACGAAGGCCTGCACGAGGTCGCCAAGTCGGCCCGGATGAAGCGCTTCGCGGTCGACGGCTACTGGGCGAACGCCATGGTCACCGCGGCGGACATGGCCCGCTTCTTCTCGCGCCTGGGCAGCGCTGTCCCGAAGCCGCACCGCCGCTACGCCCGGCGCCTGCTCGCCTCGATCACTCCCAGCCAGCGCTGGGGGATCGTGGACGCGGCCGGCCGGCGCTGGACGGTCAGGTTCAAGGGCGGCTGGCGCCAGACCGGCCTCGGATCGCTGGTACACCAGGCGGCGGAGCTCCGTCACGGCGACGTCCAGCTCTCGATCGCCGTCCTCACCGACGCCCAGCCCTCCCAGGAGCGCGGGATCGAGATCGTGCGCGGCGTGGCTGCGCGGCTCCTGGCCCGCGGCTAGCGCTCATCCTGGGCGTTACGTGATTACAGGCATCGCCGCGGCCTGTCGAAAAGACAAGTGACCGCAGGTCATCTTCGTCGTGCCATACCGATTCAGCCATCCGACCGTCTTCACCCACGCGCGGGACTCGCAGGAGAGCGCGCGGCTTCTCATCAGGCGGATCGGGGCCGGCCTGTACGTCGTCGGCGGGTTCACGATGGTGATCACCCTGCTCGCGCCGTCGGCCGGACGGCCGCCGCTCGTGGCTTTCCTCCCGGTGGGCCTCGCCTGCTTCGCGCTCGCGGCCTATCTGGGGCTGGCCGCGCGGGTGCCGGACTGGCTCCTGCTCGCCACGCCGCCGCTCGGCACGCTGGTGGTCACCGCGATCATGAGCATCGAGGGCACGACAAGCGGCACTCCCTTCTTCTACCTCTGGCCCATGCTGGTCGCCGCCTACTTCTTCCAGCGCCGCGACGTGGTGCTCAACTTCCTCCTCGTCGGCGGCTCGTTCGCGGTGGCGCTCGCCTTCTGGGTCCCCGTCGATGACGGCCGCCTCATCATGCTCATCGACACCACGATGGCCACGGGCGTGGTGGCCGCGCTCGTGTTCATGCTGAAGACCCAGGTGGGGCGGCTCATGATCGGCATGCACAAGGCATCCACGACGGACGCGCTCACCGGCACGCTGAACCGCGGCGCGTTCCAGGAGCGGCTGAACGAGACGATCGCATCACCGGACGCCCACCCGTTCGTGCTCGCCCTGCTCGACCTCGACCACTTCAAGAGCGTCAACGACCGTCACGGCCACCCGGCGGGCGACCGGGCGCTACGGCGATTCTGCGAGGTCGTCCAGGCGGAGGCCCGGCTGGGCGACGTGCTCGGCCGCCTCGGGGGCGAGGAGTTCGCCCTCCTCCTGACGGGCACCGACCTCGCGGGCGCTCACCGCTTCGCGGAGCGCCTGCGCGCCACGGTGGCGCGCGAGACCGCGGCGGGCGAGGTGGGGCTCACCGTCAGCATCGGCCTCGCCGCGTCCGCCCCCTGGATCCAGGCGGACGAGCTGTTCCGCAACGCCGACATCGCGCTCTACTCCGCGAAGGCCGCCGGCCGCAACCGGGTGGCCGTGCACGGCGAGCTCACGCCTGCTTGACGGTGATCCCGCGCAGCAGGTGTGCGACGCGGTCGCAGGCGTCGATCCCGTCCTCGACGCGCTCGAAGATGTCCTTCCAGCGGATCACGATCATGGGGTCGACGCCGCCGTCGAACAGCGCGGTCAGCCCCTCGCGAAGCAGCCGGTCGCCCTCGTTCTCGAGCCGCTTGATCTCCCGGAGGTGGTGCTGCGCGGCGGACAGGTCCTCGAGCGACTCGAGCGACGCGGCCACCTCGCGGCCGGCGGCGGCGAGCGTGTCGGTCAGCGCGATCGCCTGGTCCATCGGCGCCTCGACCCGGTAGAGGCCCAGGAAGTCGGCCGCCTCCTCGGCGTAATCGACCACGTCGTCCAGGCCCGACGCCAGCGCGAGCACGTCGCTGCGCTCGAACGGCACGGCGAGGCGCATGTGCAGGTGGTGCACGATGTCGTGCGTCACGGCGTCGTTGTCGTGCTCGAGCTCGACCAGCGCCACGCGCTTCTCGATCCCGTCGGGCCACGCACGCATCAGCTCGCGCAGCATGGCCGTCGACAGCTCGACGTTTCGCCCCGATCTGCGCAGCATCCCGTACAGCTCGGCGAAGTCCGGCGCTCGCCCGACCAGCTTCGCGAGCCGGTCGGCGGCGCCTCGGCCTGCCAGCGAGACCGCGCTCGGCCTGGCGGGGATTGAGGAGCCCATGGACGCACCATAGGCGAAAATCCCCTGCTCAGGTAACAAAACCGTGAACGGACGAATTTCCCATCTTGCGCTCGGCTCGCCCTGCCGACAACTCCGGCATGCGCACTCCCGTCGTCCTCGCAGCTCTGCTCCTGACACTGGTCCTCGCGGGGCTCGCCACGGCCCACGAGTCCGATGACGTCCACCCGGTCGTCACGGAGTTCCACGACGGGCTGACCAGCGGGAACGGGGCCTGGGGCGTTGCCCCGGGGCCGGACGGCAACGTCTGGTTCACGCAGGACAACAGCAACTCTGTGGCGCGGGTCACGCCGGACGGCGTGGTGACGGAGTTCTCCGCCGGCCTCACGAAGGGCTGCCCGAAGGGCATCGCGCTCGGTCCCGACGGGAACCTCTGGGTGGCGGAGTCGGGCGGCGGGGGCGCCATCGCCCGGATCACGCCGAACGGCGACGTGACCGAGTTCACCACCGGCCTGTCGGTCGGCGAGCCCTGGGACATCGCGGCCGGCCCGGACGGCAACCTCTGGTTCGTCATGCGCAACCCCGCTGTGATCGGGCGCATCACCCCCGACGGCGTCATCACGGAGTTCACCCAGGGCCTCACGCCGAACAGCGAGCCCACCGCCATCGCGGCCGGTCCCGACGGCAACCTGTGGTTCACCGAGGCCGCGGACCCGGGCCGCATCGGCCGGATCACGCCCGAGGGCGTGATCACGGAGTTCAGCGACGGCCTGACGCCGAACATGCGGCCCACCGACATCACCGCCGGGCCGGACGGCAAGCTCTGGTTCACCGAGGCGGGCGGCGCCGGCGCCATCGGCCGGATCAAGACCTCCGGCGAGATCAAGGAGTACACCGAGGACCTGTCCGGAGGCATGGAGCCCACGGGCATCGCCGCGGGCAACGACGGCGCGCTCTGGTTCACCCAGGCGGCGGACCCGGGCGCCATCGGGCGCATCACGACGGACGGCGACATCACCGAGCACAGCGACGGGCTGACCGACGACCAGGGCCCGCTCTACATCTCGCCGGGGCCGGACGGGAACATGTGGTTCAGCGAGAACAGGGGCTCGGGGCACATCGCCCGCGTGACGGTTCCGCCGGGCGTGAGCGGCGCCTGGGCCGACGAGGTCGGCAAGACGACTGCCCGCGTGGGGGCCGAGGTGACGGCCAACTCGCAGACCACTGACTACTTCGTGGAGTACGGCAAGGACGGGAGCTTCGATCAGCGGTCAAACCTGTTCGCGGCGGGGCGCTCCGCGGATCCGGTCAAGGTGGAGACCGAGCTCAGCCAACTCGAGCCGGGAGCGCTCTACAAGTTCCGCGTCGTCGCGACGAACGACGCCGGCACGACCGTCGGTCCCGCCGGCAAGCTCGTGACGGAGGAGTTCCCCAACGGCACGCCCCCCGGCGCGGTGAAGCTCGAGCTGCCGGAGCTCGCCCCGGACTACACCAACAAGGTCGTCGCCGAGCCGAACGGCCAGGTTCGCTTCAAGGCGCCGGGCGGGGAGTGGGTGGTGCTCGGCGAGAGCGGCAGCGAGCTGCCGCTCGGCACGCGGATCGACGCCAGGCGCGGCTCCGTCACGCTCACCACCGAGGACAGCCGGGAGGCCGTCCACACCGGCACGTTCGGCGGCGGGGTCTTCTCCGTCAACCAGCCGCGCCGCGCGCGCGGCCGGGTGGACATCCGCCTGCGCGGCGGGAACTTCTCGCGCTGCCGCCGGGGCCGCGCGGGCGAGGCCAGCGCGGCCGCCGTCCGGCGGGTGCGCCGCCTGTGGGGCCGCGACCGGGGCGGCCGCTTCCGCACCCACGGGCGCCACAGCCACGCGACCGTGCGCGGCACCCGCTGGCTCACCGAGGACCGCTGCGGGGGCACCTTCACGCGCGTCACCGAGGGCTCCGTGGTGGTGCGGGACCTCGTCCGGCGCAAGTCGGTGGTCGTGCGTGCCGGGCGCTCATACCTCGCCCGGCGCCGCCGCTAGGGAACGCCCGTGGCGCATCCGCCCGGCGCGACCCGCACCCACAGCCGACTCGGCGCGCTCGCCTGCGTCGCGGTCGCCGCGTTCGGCCTGACGCTGGCCGCGCGCGAGACCGGCGCGCTCAGGCCGCTCGAGCGCGAGTCCCTGAAGGCGCGCTACGACGTACGCGGTCCCGAGCCCGCCGAGGACATGCTCGTCGTGGCGGTCGACGCCAAGACGTTCGGCGAGCTGCGAAGGGCCTGGCCGTTCCCGCGCTCGCTCCACGGCCGCGTCGTGCGCCGCCTGCACGCGGCCGGGGCGCGCGAGATCGTCTACGACGTCCAGTTCACCGAGCCCACGAAGCCCCGTCAGGACTTTGCCCTGTTCGACGCGCTGGATGCCGCCGGCGGCGCGGTGCTGGCGACGAGCGAGAGCGACGGGCGCGGCGGGACCAACGTGCTCGGCGGGGACGACAACCTGCGCTCCATCGGCGCCCAGGCCGGGGCCTCGGACTTGCGCAACGACAGCAGCGGCACCATCGCCAGCTTCCCCGCCGAGGCGGGCGGGCTCGCCAGCATCGCGGTGGTCACGGCCGAGCGCATCACGGGCCGTGAGCCCGACCGCTCCGGCTTCCGCGACGGAAGGGCCTGGATCGACTTCCGCGGCCCGCCGGGCACGATCCCGACGGTCTCGTTCTCGGACGTCCTGCGCGGCGAGGTGGCGGACCGGGCGATCCGGGACCGGATCGTCGTGGTCGGCGCCACCGCGCCCACCCTGCGCGACGTGCACCCGACCCCCGCGGGCGGCGAGCGGCTGATGGCAGGCGCCGAGGTGCAGGCGAACGCGATCTGGACCGCGCTGCGCGACCTGCCGCTGCGCTCGGCTCCCCCCGCGATCGACCTGCTGCTTCTCGCCCTGATGGCGCTGCTCGCGCCGCTCACGCGCTGGCGCCTTCCGCTTGCGGCCGTCGCCGCCGTGACCGCCGGGGCGGCGGTGGCCTTCCTGGCCGCGGCCCAGGCGGCATTCGAGGCCGGGACGATCGTGGCCGTGGCCGCACCGCTCCTCGCGCTGCTGGCGGGGGCGGCCGGCGCCGTGGCCTGGAGCGAGGTGGCGGAGAGCCGCGCCCGCCGCCGCGTGTCGCGCGACAACGAGCTGCTCGAGCTGCGCGTGCGCGAGCGCACACGCGAGCTGCGCGCGGCGGAGCGCGAGATCGCCCACCGCCTCGGCGTGGCCGTGGAGTGGAAGGACGCGGAGACCGGCACGCACATCGAGCGCATCGGGCGCCTCTGCGAGCGGCTCGCGCTGGAGGTCGGGTGGAGCGCCGAGGAGGCCGACCTGCTCAGGCACGCGAGCGCCCTGCACGACGTCGGCAAGGTCGGGATCCCCGACCACATCCTCCTCAAGCCCGGCAAGCTCGACCCGGCCGAGTGGGCGAAGATGAAGACGCACACCACGATCGGGGCGCGGATCCTGGCCGGCTCGCGCTCCGCCCTGGTGCAGATGGCCGAGACCATCGCGGCGAGCCACCACGAGCGCTGGGACGGCACCGGCTATCCGGACGGGCTCGCGGGCGAGGAGATCCCGCTCCCGGGCCGCATCTGCGCCGTGTGCGACGTGTTCGACGCCCTTCTCTCGCCGCGGCCCTACAAGGAGGCCTGGCCGCTGCAGGCCGTGCTCGACGAGCTGCTCCGCTCCCGGGGCACCCACCTGGACCCGGCACTCGTTGACGCCTTCCTCCCGATCGCCGCCGAGCTCCAGCGCGACTGGTTCGCCGACGAAGCGGAGGGCCGGGCCGCCGCCTAGGCGTGCCCTGCCCGCACGCGGCGGCGGGTCTCGGCATAGCGGATCGCCTCGTATCCGATCACGGTCGCGGTGACCGCCGCCGCCAGCCCGAGGGCCACGACCGCGTCCACCTCGGTGCCCACCGGAATCAGCGCGAGCGCGACGCACAGCGCGATCGTGCGCTGGGGATTGAGCGAGCCGAAGATGCGCAGGCGGAAGCCGACGTGCCCGGCGTAGTAGAGCGCGATGCCCCCGAACAGCGCGACCGAAGGGACGATCTCGAGGGAGTGGTCGACGTCGGCGATCGTCTTCTTCACGCCCAGCGCCAGGAGCACGATCCCGGCGATCATCGGTAGGTGCAGGTAGCTGTAGGCGTCGCGCGCGATGAGCGCCCGGTCGTCGCCGCGCGACTGCCGAAAGCGCCTTTCGGCGACCAGCGCTATGACGTCGAAGTAGGCCCACCAGAGTGCGCACGCGGCCACCAACCCGAGCGCGGCGGCCACCACCACCCCGCCGTCGACCTCGCCCTCGAGCCCGGCGCCGATCGCCACGATCGACTCGCCGAGCGCGATGATCACGATCAGCCCGAAGCGCTCGGCGAAGTGCCCGGCCGACACCTGGAAGCCGCGCACGCCGAACACGAACGGGCCCGCGAAGTCGATCGCCAGCGCAACGAGCCAGATGATCGTCTGCGCCGTGCCTCCCGCGAGCGCGCCGATGATCAGCAATAGGGGCGCGGGCAGCGCCGTTCGCGCCAGCGTCCTGATCGCCTGACCCGTGTCCACGTCGTCGTTGGCCTCGGCGAAGATGAAGATGTGGAGCCAGCGCGCGGTCGCGTAGGCGAGCGCGAACAGGAGCGCCTCGCTTTCGAACGCATCCGGCACGGCCAGCGCAGCCAGCAGGAAGGCGCCCATCGCCCCGAACATGAGCAGCCGCTCGACCCCCTCGTCCGCGGCGATGTAGTTCGTCAGCCAGGCGTAGGCGCCCCACGCCCACCACAGCAGCGCCAGCACCAGCATGCCCTCGCCGAGGCCGGCCCAGGTCGGGTCGTTCGACATGAGCAGGGTGACCTGGGTGAGCGCGAAGACGAAGACCAGGTCGAAGAAGAGCTCGAGCGGGGCTACGCGCTTCTCGGAGGGGTCCATCGCGTAGCTACTTAAGCAGGTGTTCTGCCTATGCAATGCTTAGGCAATGGCGAAGGACCACGACGGCTTACTGTTGGGCGAGGCCGCTCGCGCGATCGGAGTGAGTCCCGACACGCTGCGCCGCTGGGAGCGCGCCGGCAAGCTCCGCACGACGCGTGACGCCGCCAACCGGCGCAGGGTCCCTGGCGACGAGGTCGAGCGCTTGGCGAACCGCCCTTCGCGGCACAGGGCAGGCGACACCCTGTCGGCGCGCAACCGCTTCCCGGGCGTGGTGCGCTCGGTCGAGACGGACGGCGTGATGGCGCTCGTGGAGATCGAGGCGGGTCCGCACCGCATCACCGCCGCCGTCACCCGCGACGCCGTGGAGGAGCTGGGCTTGGCGCCCGGCGTGCCCGCCACGGCGGCCGTGAAGGCGACTTCGGTGATGGTCGAGCGGGCGTGAGGCGGATGGCGGCGCTGGCCGGCGTGCTGGTCCTCGCCGCCGCCGGCTGCGGCGGCGACGAGGCGGAGGGCGGCGGCGAACCGCGCCTGGTCGTGTCGGCGGCGTCCTCCATGACCGAGGCCCTCACCGAGTGCGCCCGCGACTACGCGGCCGCCGACGTGCGCCTCCAGCTCGCCGGGTCCGACGAGCTGGCGGCCCAGATCCGCCAGGGCGTGAAGCCGGACGTGTACGCGGCCGCGAACACCCGGCTGCCGGACGAGCTGCACGACGAGGGCCTCCTGTCGCGCCCCGTCGAGTTCGCGACCAACACCTTCGTGCTCGCGACGCCGGCCGGCTCGGAGATCGACGCGGTCGAGGACCTGAGGCGCGAGGGGGTGGCGATCGCGATCGGGTCGGAATCGGTGCCGATCGGCGCGTACACACGCGAGACGCTCGCGCTGCTGCCGCGCGCTCAGGAGGAGGCGATCCTCGCGAACGTGCGCTCGAACGAGCCCGACGTGAAGGGCATCGTGGGCAAGCTGAGCCAGGGTGCCGCCGACGCGGGCTTCGTCTACGTGACGGACGTGAACGCGGCGGGGGAGGAGCTCGAGGCGATCGAGCTGCCCGCGGAGCTCGAGCCGGAGGTGACCTACGGGGCGGGCGTGGTGGAAGGCGCCCGCGATCCCGGGGCCGCCCGCGCGTTCGTGGAGGGCCTCGTGGACGGACCGTGTGCGGACGCGCTCGAGGCGGCCGGCTTCGGGCCGCCCCCGCGATGATCTTCCGGATCGCGCTCGGCGCCGCGCTGGCTGTCGCGCTCGTCTTCCTGACGCTGCCGGTCGTGGCGATCTTCGTCGACTCGACTCCCGGCGAACTGATCGACAGCCTCGGCGAGCCCGGCGCGCTCGACGCCCTCTGGCTCAGCCTCCGCACGACCGCGACGGCGCTGGCGATCATCCTCGTCGTCGGCACGCCCGCCGCCTACCTGCTCGCCACCCGCTCGTTCCGCGGCAAGGCGGCCGTCGTGACGCTGGTGGAGCTGCCGCTGGTGCTACCCCCGGCAGTGGCTGGCGTCGCCCTGCTGGCCGCGCTCGGACCACACGGGATCGTGGGTGACGAGCTCGACTCGGCCGGCGTCGAGCTGACGTTCCAGACGGCGGGCGTGGTCGTGGCCCTCACCTTCGTGGCCTCGCCGTTCTACATCCGGCAGGCCGTGGCGGGGTTCGCCTCGGTCGACCGCACGTTGCTCGACGCCTCCCGCACCCTGGGCTCGTCGGAGGCCCGCGGCTTCCTGCGGGTGGTCATCCCGAGCGCGATGCCAAGCCTGGTGGCGGGGGCGGCGCTCGCATTCGGCCGCGCTCTGGGCGAGTTCGGCGCCACGCTGATGTTCGCGGGCTCGCTCCAGGGCGTGACCCAGACGGCGCCGCTCGCGATCTACGAGCGCTTCAACGTCGAGTTCGAGGACGCGCTCGCGCTCTCGGCGGTCCTCGTTGCGGTGTCCGCCGCGATCCTCCTGTCCGTGAAGCTGGTCCAGGGGAGCGAGGCCCTCGGCGGTGCTCCGCGCTGAGATCCGCACGCGGCTGGGCGCCGTCGGGCTCGACCTGACGTTCGAGGTGGGCCCGGGCGAGTGCCTGGCTCTCGCCGGCCCGTCGGGCGCGGGGAAGACCAGCGTCCTGCGCGTCGCCGCCGGGCTCGTGCGGCCCCGGTGGGGGCGAGTGGAGGCGAACGGCGACACCTGGCTGGACACCGAGCGCGGCATCGACGTGCCGCCCGAGCGGAGGCGCTGTGGCTACGTGTTCCAGGAGTACGCGCTGTTCCCGCATCTGAGCGCCTGGCAGAACGTGGCGTACCCGCTGCGCGGGATGCGGCGGGCGGAGCGGCGCCGGCGGGCGCTCGAGCTGCTCGAGCGCTTCGGGATGCGCGAGCTCGCCGACGCGCGGCCGCGCACCCTGTCCGGCGGCGAGCGACAGCGCGTCGCGCTGGCGCGAGTGCTTGCGCGGCGCCCCGCCGCGCTGCTCCTCGACGAGCCGCTCTCGGCGCTGGACGCCCGCACCCGGGCGGAGGCCTCGCGCGAGCTCGCGGCGGTGCTGCGCGAGGTCCGGGTCCCGGCCCTGCTCGTCACGCATGACTTCGCCGAGGCGGCGCAGCTCGGCGACCGCGTGGGAGTGATCGACGCGGGCCGGGTGGTGCAGGAGGGCACGCCCAGCGAGCTCGCGGCCGAGCCCCGCAGCGCCTTCGTGGCCGACTTCACCGGGGCCGTGGTCCTCACCGGTACGGCGCGGCCCGGCCGCGAGGACCTGACGGAGGTGGAGCTGGACGGCGGCGGCGCCGTCGCGAGCACCGACCCGGGCTCGGGGCCGGTGGCCGTAAGCGTCTATCCCTGGGAGATCGCGATCGAGCCCGCGGGGGAGCCGGCGCACGGCTCGACCCGCAACCGGCTCCCGGCCGAGGTGCTGTCGGTGACGACGGTGGGCAACCGGGTCCGGGTGAGCCTCGCCGGCGCGCAGCCGATCGTGGCCGAGATCACGCTGGACTCGGCGGAGCGGCTCGGCCTGCGCCCGGGGGTCAGGGTCCTGGCCACGTGGAAGGCCACGGCAACGCGTGTCGTCGGGAACTGAGCGCCCGCTACTGTGATCGGAGAGTGGTACACGCCGCCTCGCTTCATGTCCTGACGCCCGGGAGCCCGGCCTACGCGATCGCCAAGGTGAGCGCGGTCGGTGGCCTGATCGCGCTGCGCGTCGTGATGGCCCGGCGGGAGCGTGCGCGGCAGGAGGCGGCGCGGGGCACCGAGACGCCCGCGCCCGAGGTGCGGTCGTCGCGACAGCATCCCGTCAGCCGCAAGAAGCGGCGGCGCCGGCGCCGCTGAGACCGGCCTCGGCGACTGTACCCTTGCCGACCAGCATGGAGCGGTACGACCCAAACACGATCGAGGCCAAGTGGCAGAAGGTGTGGGCCGACGAGCGCACCTGGGAGGTCTCGAACGAGCCCGACGAGCGGCCCAAGGGCTACGTGCTCGAGATGTTGCCCTACCCGTCCGGCGAGCCCCACATCGGCCACCTGAAGAACTACTCGCTGGGCGACGCGATCGCGCACTACTGGCGGCGCACCGGCCACCGGGTGCTGCACCCGATGGGCTACGACGCCTTCGGCCTGCCCGCCGAGAACCACGCCATCAGGACCGGCCAGCACCCGCGCGAGTCGACCGAGGCCTCGATCACGGAGTTCCAGCACCAGTTCCGCCGCTGGGGCATCTCGATCGACTGGACGCGCGAGTTCGGCACCCACGAGCCCCGCTACTACCGCTGGACCCAGTGGATCTTCCTGCGCCTGTTCGAGCGCGGCCTCGCCTACCGCAAGGAGGCCGCGGTCAAGTGGTGCCCCAAGGACCAGACCGTCCTGGCCAACGAGCAGGTGATCGACGGCCGATGCGAGCGCTGCGGCACCCCGGTCGAGGTCAGGCAGCTCGAGCAGTGGTTCTTCCGCATCACCGACTACGCCGACCGGCTGCTCGAGGACATGCGGACGATCGAGTGGCCGCCGCACGTGGTGACAATGCAGGAGAACTGGATCGGCCGTTCCGAGGGCGCCGAGGTGACCTTCCGCTGCGAGGAGCTGGGGATCGACTATCCGGTCTTCACAACCCGGCCGGACACGCTGTTCGGCGCCACCTTCTTCGTGATGGCGCCCGAGCACCCCGACGTATTCCGCCTGAACGACTCGCCCGAGGTGCACGACTACGTGAACCGGGCGCTGAACGAGACGGCAGAGGAGCGCGGCGACGAGCACAAGCAGAAGACGGGCGTGCCGCTCGGGCGCACGGTCACCAACCCGGTCACCGGCGAGCAGATCCCGATGTACGTGGCCGACTACGTGCTGTTGGAGTACGGCACCGGCGCGATCATGGCCGTGCCCGCCCACGACGAGCGCGACTTCGAGTTCGCCCAGGCGTTCGACCTGCCGGTCCGCCGCGTGATCGAGTGCGGCGAGCTGCCCTGCACCGATGACGGGCCGATGGTGAACTCGGGCCGCTTCGACGGGCTCCACAACCGCGAGGCCTACGACCAGATCGTCGACTGGCTCGAGAGCGACGGGCTGGGCAAGCGCTCGATCAACTACCGGCTGCGCGACTGGCTGCTGTCCCGCCAGCGCTACTGGGGCTGCCCGATCCCGATCCTCTACTGCGACTCCTGCGGGATGCTGCCGGTGCCGGACGACCAGCTGCCGGTCGAGCTCCCGGACGTGCGCGACTACGCGCCGAAGGGCCGCTCGCCGCTCGCCGCGGCCGAGGACTGGGTGCGCACCACCTGCCCGGGCTGCGGCGGCGAGGCCCGGCGCGAGACCGACACGATGGACACGTTCGTCGACTCGGCCTGGTACTTCCTGCGCTACTGCGATCCCGACAACGACGAGGCGCCGTTCGACCGCGAGGTGCTGAGGCGCTGGATGCCGGTCGACCAGTACATCGGCGGCGTGGAGCACGCGATCCTGCACCTGATGTACGCGCGCTTCTTCGTGAAGGCGCTCGCGGACATGGGACACCTGGACGTGCAGGAGCCGTTCATGCGGCTCTTCACGCAGGGAATGATCCTGCGCGACGGCGACAAGATGTCCAAGTCGAAGGGGAACGTGGTCTCGCCCCAGGAGATCATCGAGCGCTACGGAGCGGACACGGCGCGCTGCTACATCCTCTTCATCGGCCCGCCGGAGAAGGACGCGGACTGGTCGGACTCCGGCGTGGGCGGCGTGCACAGGTTCCTGTCACGGCTGTGGACGGCCGCGATGCAGGCGCCCGAGGGCGACTCGGACCCGGACGGCGAGCCCTCGCCTCTGCTGCGCAAGGCGCACTGGGCGATCGACCGGGTGACCCACGACATGTCGTACGGCTTCGGCTTCAACACCGCGATAGCGGCGGCGATGGAGCTGGTCAACGAGATATACCGTCAGCGGGAGAGCTGCCCCGCCTCGCAGGTGCGGTTCGCGATCGCCACGGCGGGCTCGCTGATCTTCCCCTTCGCCCCGCACCTCGGGGCCGAGGTGTACGAGCGGATGACGGGCGCCAGGGTCTGGGAGCAGCCCTGGCCCGAGGCGGACGCAGCGCTGCTCACGAGCGAGGAGTTCCAGCTCGTGGTGCAGCTGAACGGCAAGCTGATCGACCGGGTCAGCGCGCCCGCGGAGGCGTCGCGGGAGCAGCTCGAGGAGATCGCACGGGGCTCCGGTAAGCTCGCCGCTCGCCTGAACGGGAGGCAGATCGTCAAGGCGATCGTCGTGCCCGGCAAGCTCGTCAACTTCGTCGTGAAGTGAGGTGAACGCCGTGCCCAGGCAGACCCAGCTGTCCGTGGGGCCGCTCATCGCCGCGATCGGCGCCCTGCTCCTGATCGTGAGCCTGTTCCTCGACTGGTACGAGACCTACACGGCCTTCACGGTCTTCGAGGTCCTGGACATCTTGCTGGTTCTGCTGGCGCTCGCCACGATCTTCTCGCTGGCGGGCGGGATGGGGCTGGTCAGGCCGGCGGTCTCGCCCGGCCTCTCGCTCGCCGTCGCGATCTTCACCGTCTACGTGGTGCTGTCCCAGATCCTCAACGACCCGCCCGCGGTGATCGGGCCGGGGCCGGACAAGGACATCGGGATCTGGCTGGCGCTGTCCGGCTCGGCCCTGATGGTGGCCGGTGCGGTGCTCGGCTACGCGCACATCTCGCTGGCGCTCGAGACGCGGCCGCGGGAGCGCGGGGAGGCCCCGGATCGCGGCGCGACCGGCGTGGCCTCGCCCGCGGGTCCCGCCAGGCCCGACCCGGCGCCGGGTCGGCCGGCGGCGGGCGACGACGATCCCACGCGGCCGCTGGCCGATCCGGACGCGCCGCGCCGGCCGGAAGACCGGCCGCGGCCCTGAGCACGCCCTACGTCGCGGTCGTGGGGCCCGGCGAGGCCTCGGCGTCGCAGGTGGCGTCCGCCGAGGAGGTCGGCAGGCTGCTGGCGCGCCGCGGCGCGGTCGTGGTCTGCGGAGGCCTGGGCGGCGTGATGGAGGCGGCCTGCCGCGGCGCTCAGCGCGAGGGCGGGGTGGCCGTGGGCATCCTTCCCGGCCTCGACCGCGGCGCCGCCAACCCGCACGCCTCGGTGGCGATCGCCACCGGACTCGGCGAGGCGCGCAACGCGCTCGTGGTGCGGGCGGCCGACGCCCTGATCGCCGTGGGCGGCGCCTACGGCACGCTGTCCGAGATCGCGCTCGCGCTCAAGGCGGGCAAGCCCGTGATCGGCCTGGGGACCTGGGAGATCGAGGGCGTGGAGAGCGCCGAGGGGCCTGAGTCCGCCGTCGAGGCGGCCCTCGCCTAGACTCGCGCGCCGATCGCCACCCAGTACGACACCCCCTACCTCGACGCCCTGCGCGAGTTCGCCGCGCGCGACCCGGGGCGCCTCCACGTACCCGGCCACAAGGGCGGCGCCGGCGCCGACCCGCGGCTGGTGGACGCCATCGGCGAGCGGCCGCTGGCGCTGGACATCCCCGCGCTGATGTGGGGCATCGACGTGGGCGTCGAGCCCACCCCGTTCGCCGAGGCCCAGCGGCTCGCGGCCGAGGCGTGGGGGGCGCGGCGCACCTGGTTCCTCGTCAACGGGGCCTCGCAGGGCAACCACGTGGCGCTGATGACGCTGGCCCACCGCGGAGGCGAGGTGGTGGTCCAGCGGAACGCCCACTCGAGCACGGTCGACGCGCTCGTCCTGTCCGGCCTCCGCCCGGCCTTCGTGGCGCCCGAGCTCGACCCCGAGCTGTACATCGCGCACTGCATGACCCCCGACGCGCTCGACCGGGCGCTCGCCTCGCATCCGGAGGCGGTGGGGGCCACGGTGGTGTCGCCCACCTACTTCGGCGCCGTGGCGGACGTGGCGGCGCTCGCCGAGGTGGCCCACGGGCGCGGCGTGCCGCTGATCGTGGACGAGGCGTGGGGGGCGCATCTCGCGTTCCATCCCGACCTGCCGGAGCACGCGCTGGCGCTCGGGGCCGACCTGGTCGTGTCGAGCATCCACAAGATCGTGGGCAGCCTCACCCAGTCGGCGATGGTGCACCTGGGGCACGGCGGCCTGATCGACGAGGACGTCGTCGACCGCTGCGTGACCGTGCTGGAGTCGACGAGCCCGAACGCGGTTCTGTCGGCGTCGCTCGACTCGGCGCGGCGGGCGGCCGCCGTCGATGGGGAGGCGCTCCTCAGCGAGACTCTGCGGGGGCTCGCGGCCACGCGCCGCGCGCTCAGCGAGGTGCCGGGACTCGACGTGCTGGACTCCCGCCTCGCGAGGCGCCCGGGGGTGTTCGCGTACGACCCGCTGCGGCTCGCGATCGACGTGCGGGGCACGCGCACGAGCGGCTACGAGCTCGCCCGGATGCTCCGCGAGAACGACGACGTTCACGTGGAGCTGGCCGGCGAGAACGTGCTCGTGGCGGTGTTCGGCATGGGGGAGGGGGTCGCTGCGGCCGGCGAGCGGCTCATCGGGGCGCTGCACCGCGCCGTGGAGGCGCTGAGCGTGGTGGAGCGCGACCCCGCCGCGGAGGCCTTCGCGCCGCCGCCGCCGTGGGGCGAGCTGGCGATGACGCCGCGGGAGGCGTTCCTGGGGCCGCAGGAGGTTGTGCCGGTGGAGGAGGCGGTGGGCCGGGTGGCCGCCGAGTCGCTGGCGGCCTATCCGCCCGGCATCCCCAACGTGCTGCCGGGAGAGCGGCTCAGCGCGGAGACGCTCGAGTACATCCGCCAGGCGCTGGCGCACGGCGGCTCGCTGCGGGGCGCGAGCGACCGGGCGCTCCGGACGCTGCGCGTTGCGCTCGAGCGCTAGCGCGCGACGCGCTCGCGGCGGATCGCCTGCATCAGGCAGTGGGCGCCGCCGCCGCCCAGCGTGAACATCGCGAGCTCGGGGTCGTAGACGGTCAGCCCGAGAGCCCGGAGCCGCTCGTTCAGGTCCTTCGACTCCGCCGTCGAGAGCACTCGGTCGCCGCCCAGCGCGACGCCGTTCACGCCGAGCTTCAGCGCCGCCTCCAGGCTCACCGGCACGATCTCCACGCCCTTCCCCTCGAGCCAGCGGACGAAGCCGGAGCCGATCTGCTCGACGCAGACCGCAGCGAGCTTCTCGCCGAGCATGGCCGCGAGCACGTCGATGTGAAGGAAGTGGGACGGGATGCGCTCCACCCGTACCTCCCACCCCTCGGCCTCGAGCCAGCCGGCCACCTGCCGCGCGGCCTTCTCCTGGGTGCGCTCCTCGCCTGTGCCGATCGCCGCCACTCCGGGCTCGACGATCATGAAGTCGCCGCCCTCGAAGGAGCCCGCGGTGACCATGTGCTTGATGGGGATGTCGCGCTCCTGGTAGAAGCGGATCACCGGCGCGTACTCGCCGCGGCGCCACCACTGGGCGCACTGGGTGACGATCGGACCCTCGGAGACGTTGATGCTCGAGTCCCGCGCGAACACCTGGTAGGGGAGGTTGGGGTCGGGCTCGAGGAAGTGGACCCGGACGCCCGCCTCCTCGTAGACCGAGACCATCTCGGCGTGCTGCTTCTTCGCGTCCTCGGGGCTGAAGGTCAGGCCGCTGTCGAGCGTAGCCCGGGCGATCGCACTGGCCGGCAGCCAGTGGAAGTTTTCGGGAGGGCAGAGCAGGACGTCGAGCAGGCGTCCGTACTCGGAGTCGACGCCCCAGGCCGGCTCGGCGCGCGTCGTCGCTTCCATCGTCGGGTATCACCTTTCGTCGTGGACTCCTGCGAGGTCAGAGTATGAGCGAGGTCGTGCGCCGCCGCGTGGTCGTCCACGGCCACGTGCAGGGCGTCTTCTTCCGCGACACCACCCGGCGCGAGGCCGCGCGGCGCGGCGTGGCCGGATGGGTCACGAACCGCCCGGACGGGGCGGTGGAGGCGGTGTTCGAGGGCTCTGCCTCCGACGTCGATGCGCTTGTCGGGTTCGCCCACGAGGGCCCACGGGGTGCCGACGTCTCCGGCGTGGAGGTCGTCGAGGAGGAGCCCGAAGGGCTGTCCGGCTTCGACGTTCGCTGAGCCGTCACACACGTCTCCCACCCGTCGCACGCTCCCTCGTAGCCTCGGGCCGCCATGGGCGGCGACTCGCGCGGAACGGTCGTGATCTGGCTGGTGGCCGCCGTTCTCGCGGCGGTGGCGCTGATGCGCCTGACGGCCTCCGGCGGCCAGGAGACCGAGGGCACGCCCGTGCGGGTCGATCGCGGGCCGCCGGCGGCCCGCGGGAATGCGCCGAAGATGTACGTGCACGTGGCCGGAGCGGTGCGCCGGCCCGGCCTGGTGCAGGTGCCGCCGGGGTCGCGAGTGGCCGAGGCGCTGGCCCGGGCAGGAGGGCCGGCCCGGAAGGCGGACCTGACCGGCGTGAACCTGGCCGCTCAGGTGGAGGACGGCCAGCAGGTGGTCGTGCCGGTGGCCGGCGCGGTGCCCGCAGCGTCCCCGACCACTCCCGGAGCGGCGGCGGCGAGCGGCGCGCGGCCGAGCCTGGGCAGCGCCACCCTGGAGCAGCTCGACGAGATCGACGGCATCGGACCGACCCTCGCGGAGAGGATCATCGAGTACCGAACGGAGAACGGCGGCTTCGCCTCGCTGAACGAGCTGCAGGAGGTAGAGGGGATCGGCGAGAAGCGGTTCGAGACGTTGCGCGAGGCACTGCAACCGTGACCCCGGGGCGCCTGGTCCGATTCCGTCCAATATATGGACGCTTTCCGCCCACGTGGTCCGATTCCGCGCCGTATAGGCGCGTTTCCGGCCCACCCGGCCCCCGCCGGCCCACCTGCTGGGCCGGGGGCCCACCCCCTGGTTGCCCGTCGTTCGGCGCCCGGGGCGCGCCCTCAGTGCGCGTGCGACTCCGGCGAGAGCGCCGCGCGCACCGCATCGGCGCTCAGCTGCTCTAGCGGGAGCAGCATCGGCCGGAGGAGGGCGAGCGGCTCGCGATCCTCCGCGGCCACCCATTCGGCTTCGTCACGCGACTCGACGAACGCGGCGACGGCATCGCGCAGCACCGAGACCCGCGCCGGCCGGAAAACCATCTTCGCGATGGCCTGCTCACCCTCGGCAGGCAGGACCCCGTCGGCCGGCTCGACGGGAGGAAGCGCGTGACCGAGCTCGTCGGCCAGCGCGGTCAGCTCGCGCATCCCGACCACGTCGTCGGCCTCAATGCGGGGGTTGCGGTAGCGCTCGGCCTTGGTGGCCTCAACGGCATGCGCTGCGGCCGCGATCTCGTCCTCGCGAAGGTCGAAGCAGACGAACACCACGTGCTCGCCGTCGAGCCCCTTCGAGATGTCGATGTGCGCGTTGTGCATCTCCAGCGAATGTATCGGCAGCTCCAGGCCCCGATGTGATTGTTGTCTCATACCCCACGGGCATTTCGCCACTCTCATGTAAGCCAACCGTCACACAGCGCTAACACAGGCGCGCCGACCAGCCGTAGCGTGGCCGCCCGTGGGGGAGGTCAGGGGGCTCCAGGGCGCCGAGAGCCCGCCCGGGCTCGTCTCGGTGGGCCGGCGGCCCTGGCACGTCGGGATCGGGGCGATCGCCGCCGGGCTTGCGCTTGCGGACGCCGATCCGGCGCTTGCGGCTGCGGTTGCGGCCGCCGTGCTGGTCGCGCTGCTCGCGCTCGGGGCGGGGCGGCTGGCGGCTGTCGCGGCGGCGCTCGTCCTGTGCGGGGCTGCTGCCGGCGAGCTGCGGCTCGCCGCGATCGACGGGCCCGCTGCAGGCGTGCGTGACCGGGAGCGGGTCGACCTAACGGCACACCTGCTCACCATGCCCCGGCCCGGCCCGTTCGGGGAGTCGGCGGAGGTCGGAGTCGCCGGTGGGTCGCTGCGCGGGACGCGCCTTCTCGCGCGGGCGGCCCGCTGGGCGCCGCTTCCCCGGGGAGTGCGCATCGGCGAGGAGCTCCGGCTACGGGGGACGGTGAGGGCCGGCGGCGAGGGCTCGTCCGGCTTCGCCGCCTACCTCCGCGCCCGCGGGGTCGCCGCCGAGCTCCTCATCGACGAGGCGAGTGAGACCGGCCGCCGCCGCGCCGGCCTGGCCGGCGCGCTCGACGCCATGCGGACACGCGCCGAGCGGGCCGTCGTCGCGGGCATGCCGGCCGGCGAGGGCGCCCTGCTCCGCGGGATGGTCCTCGGGCAGGACGAGGCGATCGAGCCCGGGCTGCGCGAGGACTTCCGCGACAGCGGCCTCGCGCACTTGCTCGCGGTGTCCGGTCAGAACGTGATGCTCCTGGCCGCCCTCGCGCTGCCGGCCCTCGCTCTCGCCGGGCTGCGGCTGCGTGCCCGGCTGGCGGCGCTCGTCGTCTTGATCGCCGTGTACGTCCCGCTGGCCGGGGCCGGCCCTTCGCTCCAGCGCGCAGGCGTGATGGGCCTGGCCGGGATCGCGGCGATGGCGGCGTCCAGGCCGTCGTCGCGCTCCTACGCCCTGCTGCTCGCCGCGGCAGCCACCCTGGCCTGGAACCCGCGCGCGTGGGCGGATCCCGGCTGGCAGCTGTCCTTCGCCGCGGTCGTGGGGATCTTGGTGCTGGGAGTGCCGCTGGCGAGCGGCCTCCGCCGGCTGGGCGAGGAGCTCCTGCCGCCGCGGGCGGGAGCGGCTGCCGCCGCCCGGTGGCGCTCCCCGGCAGGCCGCGCCGCCGCGGTCGCTCGCGTGTCCGCCGGCGTGCTCGCCGACGGAGTCGCCATCACCGTCGCGGCCACGCTCGCCACGGCGCCGCTGCTGGCACATCACTTCGGCTCCGTGCCGCTCGCGGGTCTGCCGGCCAACCTCCTCGCGCTGCCGGCGGTGGCTCCCGCGATGTGGCTCGGGATGCTCAAGATCGGGCTCGGTCAGGCCGGCGGCGCCGGCGCTGCCCTCGCCGAGGCGCTCGGAGGGTTCGCCGCGGCTGCAGTGCGCTACATCGCCTTCCTCGCCGAGCGCTGTGCAGATCTGCCCGGCGGCCAGCTCGCTCTCCCGCTCGGCTCACCGCTCGCTGTCCTCGCCGCCTACGCCGTCCTGGCCGCCGCCGCGCTGGCGGCGGCGCGGGCCGTGCGTCCCCTCGGGCGCCGGCTCCCGGAGCGAGCTGCTCGCTGGCGCCGCCTCCCGCGGGCCCTGCGAGCGGCGCTCGTCACCGCGGTGGCGCTGGCCGGGTTCGCGGTAGCCGCGCCGGCCGTCGACGGCCCGGACCCGCCCGGCCGTCTGACCGTCCGCTTCCTCGACGTCGGCCAGGGAGATTCCACGCTGATCCAGCACCCCGACGGCGCGGCGGTCCTGTTCGACGGCGGTCCGCCCGAGGGCGGCGTGGCTCGCCTGCTCCGGAAGGCCGGCGTCGACCGCCTGGCCGCGGTGGTGGCCACCCACGCCTCGCGCGACCACCACGGCGGCCTCGCCGAGGTGCTCCGGCGCTTCCCCGTCGGGACGCTCCTCGACGGCGGCGACGGCACCGGCGATCCCGCCTTCCGGGAGCTGCTCCGCGAGGCCGCCGCCAGGGGCGTCCGGACGGTGAAGGCCACGGCCCCGCTCACGCTGAGCCTCGCGGGCGGCGCCCTCCGCCTCCGCCTGCTCTCGCCGGCGCCGCGCCCGCCCGGCCCGCCGCCCGAGGACCCGAACCCGCGCGCGGTCGTGGCGCTCGTGAGCGCCGGCGCCTTCGACCTGCTGCTCTCGGCCGACGCCGAGAGCGACGCGCTCCTGCCGCTCGAGCTGCCGGACGTCGACGCCATCAAGGTCGCCCACCACGGCAGCTCAGACCCGGGTCTGCCCGAGCTGCTCGACCGCCTCAAGCCCGAGCTCGCCGCCATCGAGGTGGGCCCGAACACATACGGCCACCCGGCCCCGTCCACGCTGGCGGCCCTCGAGCGGGCGGAGATCACGACCTACCGGACCGACCGGGACGGCACGGTCTCGCTGACGATCGACCGGGGCGAGCTGCGCGTGGACACGGAGCGCTGAGCGCCCTCCGGCGCCGCGCCTAGACTCCCGGGAAGTGCCTGATCTGAAGCCCGCCTACCTCGTCAGCGGCGACGACGACGCCAAGATCGACGCCTGGCGCGCGCGGGTGCGCCGGCGGGCGGAGGAGGAGAGGGGGCCGGGCGGGCTCGAGACGTTCGACGCCTCCACCGCCGAGCCGGACGAGGTGGCCGCGTCGCTCGCCGCTCTTACGTTCGATCCCGGCACCCGCTACCTGCTCGTCGACGACGCCGGCTCGTGGAAGGCTGCCCAGCTCGGCCCGCTCGAGGCGGTCCTGGCCGACATGCCGCCGGAGACCGTGCTGGTTGTGATCGTGCGCGGCAAGCCGCTGAAGCAGCTCTGCACCGCCATCGACAAGGCCGGCGGCGAGCATCGCGAGTACGCCGCGCCGAAGCCGTGGGAGCTCCCGAAGTGGGCCGCCGAGCGCGGCCGCGACCTGGGCCTCCAGGTCGACAAGGAGGCTGCCAAGGAGCTCGCCGCGATGGCGGGCCCGAGCCAGCAGCGCATCTCGCGAGAGCTCGAGAAGATCGCGCTCGCCATCCATCCCCGCACGAACGTCAGCCAGACGGACGTCGAGGAGCTCGCCGCCGGGGACACCTCCCCGCAGGCCTACGACCTCGCCGACGCCCTGGTGGCCGGCGACCTCCGCGGCACGCTCGCGCTGGCCGAGCAGCTCGAGGCGCACGGCGAGCGCCCCGGCCGGCTCGTATGGCCGGTGGTCCGCAGGCTGCGCGAGGTGCACCGCGCCGCCGCGCTGCTCGACGCCGGCATGCCCGACGCCAAGGTCGGCGAGGCGCTCAGGGCGCCGCCCTGGCTCGCCAAGAAGACCGTCGCCCGCGCCAAGAAGGCGGACCGCGCGGCGCTCGAGCGCGCCATCTGCGTTTTCGCCGACCTGGAGATCGAGATGCGCGGCGGCACCGACGCCCGGCTCGACGAGGACACCGCCTTCTCGCTGGCGCTCGCGCGCGCCGCCGGCTAGGGCTCAGGCCCCGGCGCCCGACGGCGGCGCCGCGTCCGACGGCGCGTAGGGGTACCACCACTCCTTCGGGGCGATCTTCGTCTCGATGTGGACGTGCTTCGTCTCCTGGAACGCCTCCAGGCCCTCCTGGCCCAGCTCGCGGCCGAAGCCGGACTGCTTGAAGCCGCCGAACGGCCCGGCGTCGTTGTCGGTCAGCGGGTCGTTGATCCAGACGGTGCCCGCGCGGATCTCGCGCAGGCAGCGGACGGCCGTCTCGAGGTCGCGCGTGTAGACGTTCGCGCCGAGCCCGAACGGTGTCGAGTTGGCGAGTTCGATCGCCTCGTCGAGCGACGCCACCGGCACGATCGGCGCCACCGGCCCGAACGTCTCCTCGCGGAGCAGGTCGGTGGAAGCGGGCGCGCCGGTCACCACGGCCGGAGTGAAGTAGTGCCCGCGCTCGTGCCCTCCGCGGTCGCCGCCGACCACGAGTGAGGCCCCCGCGGCCACGGCGGCCTCCACCTGCGCCTCGACCTTTCCGCGCTGCGCGGCCGACACCATCGGCCCCACGTCGGTCGCCGTGTCGAGCGGGTCGCCCACGCGCAGCTCGCGGGCGTGGGACACGAACGCGTCGAGGAAGTCGTCGTAGACCTCGCGGGCAACGTAGAAGCGCTCCGCCGAGGTGCAGACCTGACCCGCGTTCAGGTAGGCGGCCCAGGCGCCGCCCTTGGCGGCCACCTCCACGTCCGCGGCCACGTCGGCGCAGACGATGAAGGGGTCCTTCCCGCCCATCTCGAGGTTCATCCGCGCCACGCGCTGGGCGCAGGCGGCCGCCACCTTCTTGCCGGTGGCCACCGAGCCGGTGAAGGCCACGCCGTCGATCCGCTCGTCCTCGACGAGCGCCGCCCCAACGTCCCCGGCGCCCGCCACCAGGTTGACCACCCCGGGCGGCAGATCCGAGAAGCACGAGGCGAGCATCAGCGTGGAGAGCGGGGTCAGCTCGGACGGCTTCGCCACCACCGCGTTGCCGGCCGCCAGCGCGGGGGCGAGCTTCCAGGCGAGGAGGAGCAGCGGGTAGTTCCACGGCACGATGCAGCCCCACACCCCGAGCGGCTCCTTGACGACCAGGGCGAGCTGGGTGGCCTCGATCGAGGGGATCACCCGGCCCGCGAAGTTGCGCCCCATCTCGGCGTAGTAGTCGAAGGCCGCCGCCGTCCAACCGACCTCATCCGAGTTCTCGATCAGCGGCTTGCCGCCCTCGAGGGTCATGGCTCGGGCCAGCGAGTCGGTCATCTCGCGCATGCGCGAGGCCACCTCGTGGAGCATCTCCGCGCGCTCCACCGCCGGGGTCGCGGCCCAGCCGCGGGCCGCCTCGCGGGCGCCCGCGACGGCCGCGTCGAGCTGCTCGTCCGAGGGGACTCGCAGCGTGGCGACCGTCTCCTCGGTGGCCGGGTTCTCGACCTCGAGGGGCTCCCCGCCGCCCTCGACCTGCTCGCCGCGGATCAGCAGCCTGGTTTCCATGGCGGGACCCTACAAGGGGTCAGACCCCTTGAGTCGATGACGCTTAAGGGGTCTGACCCCTTAACACGGCGCTGCTCAGGCTGTCCGGCAGCGAGAAGATGTCGCCAAGCTTCCCCTCGTAGACGGGCACGCCGTGACGCAGCGCCAGCTCCTCGAGCTCGGCCAGGTCGCTCGCGTGCGCCTGCTGCGAGTCGAGCACGTCGCCGCCGCCGAGCGCGCACGGCGTGGTCACGATCTCGGGCGGGTCGGGCAGCGCCGGGCGCTCGAAGTCGGGGCGCTTCCAGTCGAAGCTCAGGCCGATGTTGCGGGCCCGAGCCATCCGCGTGGTCAGCGAGCCGAGCCCGAAGCGGTAGGCGATGAGGCTGAGGATCGACTCGAACCCGTACGCGCCGTGGTCGACCCGGAAGCTCCCGTCCCCGCGCGTGTACGGCGACACCGCGACGGCCGGGATGCGGAACCCCATCTGCCCGAAGTCCTCGTTCAGGTCGGCCGAAGCGCGGTCGTCCGGCACCCGTGGCGGCCGCACGTGGTCGAAGAACCCGCCCCACTCGTCGTACACGACGAACATCGCGCCGCGGCGGTAGGCGGGCGAGCGCACGAACGCGTTCACCACGTCGGCCATGAAGGCCTGCCCGAGGCGCACGTCGCCGAGCGGGTGCTCGTCGGCCGACAGGCCGTCGCCGCCGCCCCCGTCGCGGAAGGGCGGGTCGACGAAGGCGATGTTCGGCAGCGTGCCCGCCGCGCAGTCGGCGTAGTAGCGCGAGATGGGGTTCGTCCAGGTCGCCCCCCGCGCGCCCCAGACGGCCGAGAACGGCAGGTCCGAGTTGTAGTAGCGCGCCGACAGCCCGCGGCCGATGGCCCGGTCGAAGATCGTCTCCCACTGGTTCCCGGCCGTGTCGATCGGCGGCGAGTTGTCCTTGCGGCCGCCGGAGGTGGCCGACCACTTGTAGTAGCGGTTCGGCCAGGTCGAGGCGAGCAGCGAGCAGAAGAAGCGGTCGTACAGCGTGTAGTGCCGCGCCGCCTCGTGGATGAAGCCGAGGTCGCCCTGGTTGAAGTACGTCAGCGCGAACTCGTCGTTGCCCGAGCCCGGCGCCAGGAAGCCGCCCTGAAGCTGCGCCCGGCCCGACTCCCAGCCGTGGCCGGGATCGGGGTGGCCGCAGCCCTTGTACTCCATGCCGCCGCTCCCGAGCGTCGAGAAGTGGCGCGTCGAGACCTGGGCGCCGGAGGGGTCGGGGAACGACTGGTCCTGCAGCGCGTCGGCCTCGCCGGCGAGCCAGCCGAAGTAGTGGTCGAACGACCTGTTCTCCATCATCAGCACGACGAAGTGGTCGATCTCGACGTTGCGCGGCGCGGGCAGCGCCGACCGGCTCGCGGCGGCAGAGGCGGCCTCGCTCAGCAGGGTGGAGGCGGGCAGCGACACAGCGCCGGCCAAGCCGGCGGCGTACGCGGTGCGCTCGAGGAAGTCGCGCCGGGACAGCTCCCCTGCCATCAGGGGCTACCTACCCGCAGAGGCGGAAAAGTTGTCGCGGTTCGGTTAAGAGGCGCCCGAGTGGATGCGCGAGGCGCGCGCCTTCTTGCGGGCGCCGTTGTTGCGATGGAGCGCGCCGGTCTTCACGGCCTTGTCGATCCGCGAGAGCAGGTTTCGGTACTCGCTGTCGGCCGCGGCGGAGTCGTTCTTGCCGACCGCGTCCTCGAGCCGCCGGAACCAGGTCTTCACCTGCGAGGTGCGGCGCCGGTTCTCGAGCCGCTCGCGCTCCGCCCGGTGGATCCGCTTTTCTTGTGAATGGATGTTGGCCACGGCGGCGGACAACTCTAGCGGGTGACGACCGACGCGCCCGGGCGGCCCGGCCACGCCGGCCGGCTCGCCCGCAACACCGCCTTCTTCTCCTTCGCGACGGGCCTGTCCCGCGTGCTGGGCCTCGCGCGCGAGGTCGTGGCGGCCAGCCTGTTCGGCGTCACCGGCGCCATGTCGGCCTTCACGATCGCCTTCCAGGTCCCCAACCTGGTGCGCGCGCTGTTCGCCGACTCCGCCCTGCAGGGCGCCTTCGTCCCGGTCTTCACCGAGCTGCTCGAGAAGGGGGAGCGGAAGGAGGCCTTCCGCGTCGCTTCGAGCCTCTTCTTCCTGATCACGCTCGTCCTCGGCGCGCTCACCGCGCTGTTCGTGCTGTTCGCCGAGCCGCTCATGACCCTGTTCGCCCCGGGCTTCGACGACAACCCGGCGCTGAAGGACCTGACGGTCCAGCTGGCCCAGCTGATGTTCCCGATCGTCATCCTGCTGGCCCTGAGCGGCCTGGTGGTCGGCATGCTCAACTCCTTCGAGCACTTCGCCGTGCCGGCGCTCGCCCCGGTGGCGTGGAACGCGGTGATCATCGCCGCGCTGCTTGGCCTCGTCCCGCTGCTGCCGGAGGAGGACGAGATCTACGGATACGCCATAGGAATCCTGGCCGGCACGGTCGTGCAGTTCCTCCTGCCGCTGCCGTGGCTGCGTGGCCGCGGCGGCCGCTTCACCCTGAGGCTCGACTGGCGCGACGAGCGCGTCCGCCGTGTGCTGAAGCTGATGCTGCCGGTCACGATCGCCCTCGGGCTGATCAACCTGAGCCTCCTGATCAACTCGCTGTTCGGCACGCTCGTGTCCGAAGAGGCGCCCGCTGCCATCGACAAGGCCTTCCGCATCTACCAGCTGCCGCAGGGCCTCTTCTCGATCTCGATCGCCACGATCCTGTTCCCGACGCTCGCCCGCTTCGCCGCCCGCGGGGCGCGCGACGAGCTACGCCACACGATGGCGAGCGGGGTCCGCCAGATCTGCCTGTGGCTCATCCCTAGCGCGATGATCATGGCCGTGCTGGCCGAGCCGATCACGCGGCTCGTGTACGAGCGCGGCGTGTTCGGCCCGGAGGCCACGGAGCTCACCTCGACCGCCATGCTGTGGTGGGCGATCGCGCTGCCCTTCCAGGGCGTGAGCCTGCTCTTCTCGCGCACCTTCTTCAGCCTCCAGCGGCCCTGGGCCACGACCGCGCTCGCCGGCCTCAACCTGGTCGTCAACGCGGCGCTCGCCGGCGCGCTCTACGGGCCGTTCGAGATCGCGGGCATCGTGATCGGAACCGTGGCCGGCACGATCGTCATGTGCGTGGCCCAGGGCTGGATCCTCCGCGGCGAGCTGGGCGGGGTGGAGGGAGCGAGGACGGTCGGCGCGGCGCTCCGGATGCTGCTGGGCGGTGCCCTCCTCGCCGGGACGGCCTACGCGGTCTGGTACGGGCTGGACGAGGCGCTCGGCCGCTCGCTCGTAGCCCAGGCGGTGGCCGTCCTCGCCGCGATCGCGGCCGGCTTCGCCGTCTACGCGGCCGCGGTGTGGGCGATGCGCGTGCCGGAGGCGCGCCAGGTGAGGCGGCTCCTCGTTAGACGCGGCGGGTCCGGGGGGTAGAAGCGCTCCATGTCGGCCGAAGAGAGGATGGATGTCGAGGAGCAGATCGGGTGCCTGAACAAGGCGCTGCGGCTGCAGCATCGCTCGGTGCTCCAGTACTCGCTGACCGCGGGGAGCGTGATCGGGCTCGAGTACCAGGCCCACGCCGACAAGATGCGCGAGCACTCGCTGTCCGAGCTGGAGGACGCCACCAGGCTGGTCGAGAAGATCACCGCGCTCGGCGGCGAGCCCACGACGGACGTGGCCCCGATCTCGTTCTCGAGGGACCCCGCCGAGGCGCTCGACAGCCTGATCGAGTGCGAGGGGGAGACGCTCGAGGCGCTTCAGGCGGCGATCGAGCCCACGGGTCGCGAGGCCGCCTCCGAGGCCGTGGAGCACCGGCTCGAGCACATGATCATGCGCAAGCAGGAGCAGGTGGACTACCTCCTTCGGGCGCGCCGCCGGCCCTAGGCGGCCCCACACGGTTCCCCGGGTTGGTCACCGCGCCAGGAGGGAATAAATCCTCCCGTGGAGGAGTGCGGCCGATGCGGGACGGCGGTCGAGCCCGACGCTGCGTGGTGCGGCGAGTGCGGGCTTGCGCTGAAAACCACGACGGCCCTGCCCACGCCCGAGGCGAGGGAGGCGGCCGCTCGCGAGCAGCGCTGGCTCGAGGAGCACGAGGGGGTCACGGGATGGATGCGGCCCCCGGAGCAGCCTGACGCGAGCCCTGCAGCGAAGCCGAGCCCCGCGTTCGGGCTGCCGCCGGCGCCCCGCACCGAGTGGGCCAGACCGCGCAGGGCGAGCTACAAGCCGATCGCCCTGCGTGCCCACATCCTCCGCTGGTGGCTGGTCGCGGGCATTTTCGTGAACGGCGCCGTGACGGTCCTGAACGCGATTCATCTCAACGTCCTGGACGCGGACAACTTCGCCGGCAGCGACGCGGTGGTCGCGAGCGACGAGCGGCTCGTCGCGGGTGGGGCGGCGCTGCTGGCCACGTTCTTCGTCTCCACGATCCTGTGGCTGCTCTGGTTCCACCGCGCGTACCGCAACGTCGAGAGCTTCGGGTTGGTCGAGATGCGCTTCGGAACCGGCTGGGCGGTGGGAGGGTGGTTCGTCCCGATCCTCAACTGGTTTCGCCCGAAGCAGATCGCGAACGACATCTGGCGGGGCACCGATCGGCGGCCGTTTCAGTGGTGGGCGGAGCCTCCGGTCGCGCCGCTGGTGCACTGGTGGTGGGCGGCCTGGCTGGTCGCCAACCTGCTCGGCAACCTGAGCTTCAGGCTGATCGACGACGCGCGGACGCTCGATGCGGAGCGCACCGCGGTGGCGGTCGACATCGCCGCCGGGATCTCCTTCGTCGTCGCCGGCGTGCTGGCGCTGCGCTTCGTCCGCGCGGTGACCGAGCGCGAAGCCGCGTGCGCCGCCGCGCTGCACGGCGCCGAGGCCGACGCGGAGCGGGTCCGGACGGGCCGCGAGGGGCGTGGCCGCCGCCGGGTCGCCACCGTCGCGTTCACGCTGGTGGGCGCCGCGGCGCTCGTCACGTCGGTTGCCGTGGCCGCCGGCTCCCTCTCGAGCAGCGACCGGGATGCGACCGGAGAGGTCACGGAGCGCAGCACGGTCAGCGCCTTCGAGGTCCGTCGCGGTGACTGCCTCAACGGCCTGGACGACGGGACCGAGATCCGGGCGGTCGAGGTGGTGCCGTGCGAGCGGGCGCACCAGGCGGAAGTGCTGTCCGGCTTCCGGCTGCAGGACGGCGCGTTCCCCGGGTTGCGGGCGGTCGTCTCCGAGGCGGATCGGCGCTGCGGCGCCAGGCTGGTGGCCGCATCGCCTCCGCGGCGCCACGGCGCGGTGCCGTTCTTCCTGCACCCCACGCGAGAGAGCTGGGCGCTGGGCGACCGGGTCGTCACCTGCATCGCATCCTTCGAGGTGCCGATGCGAGGGGCGCTCAGCGACCGGCGGCGTCGTCCGTAGCGGCTGCCTCGGCCTGCGCCGCCGAGGCATACACGCGCCCATACACCACGCGCCCGTCGCGCACCCGCCAGATCCATCCCGTCGAGCCGTCCACGATGCGCGCCGAGGAGCGGGCGGTCACCCGGCCGGTGACCAGGACCTGGTCGCCCACCTTGCGGTAGTCGCGCGGCGACAGCCGCAGCTCGTCCCAGACGCGCGCCACGTCGCGGAAGTACTGGCGGATGCCCTCGTGGCCGCGATAGGGCTCGGTGCGGCCGGCGAAGTCGCTGGTCACCGCGGTGAGCTCCACCTCGGGATCGCTCAGCTCGAGCGCGCGCTCCACGTCGCGCTCCGCGAAGGCAGCGAACACCGCCTCGACCACCTTGACATCCATGCCTGCCACGAGTCCATCACTGAGTGTGCCGCATGACCGCCATACTCGAAGATCCATGTCGGCTCCGGCCAGCAACATCCGCAACTTCTCGGTCATCGCGCACATCGACCACGGCAAGTCGACCCTGGCCGACCGCATCCTCGAGATCACCGGCGCCGTGGACCCGCGCGACCACAGGCCCCAGCTGCTGGACTCGATGGACCTCGAGCGCGAGCGCGGCATCACCATCAAGGCCCAGGCCGTGCGGGTGGAGTACACGGCGAGGGACGGCAAGCTCTACCGCCTGCACCTGATCGACACGCCGGGGCACGTGGACTTCACCTACGAGGTGTCCCGATCGCTGGCGGCCTGCGACGGCGCGCTCCTTTTGGTGGACGCATCGCAGGGCGTCGAGGCCCAGACGGTCGCCAACACCTACCTGGCCGTCGACGCCGGGTTGGAGCTGGTCCCCGCCCTCAACAAGATCGACCTGCCCGGCGCCGAGCCCGAGCGCGTGGCGGGGGAGATCCACGAGCTGCTCGGCGAGGACGAGGTCATCGAGATCTCGGCGAAGTCGGGCGCCGGCGTGGTCGAGCTGCTCGAGGCGCTCGTGGCGCGCGTGCCCCCGCCCGAGGGCGACGCGTCCGCGCCCGCCCGGGCGCTCATCTTCGACTCCGAGTTCGACCAGTACCGCGGCGTGGTGGCCTACATCCGGGTGGTGGACGGGGAGCTGCGCAGGGGCGCGGCGATCAGGGCCATGCAGACCGGCACGGAGGCCGACGTCGACGAGATCGGCTTCTTCGGGCCGCAGATGACGCCCGTCGAGGTCCTGCGCGCCGGCGAGGTCGGCTACCTCATCACCGGGATCAAGGACGTCTCCCAGCTCCGCGTGGGCGACACGCTCACCACGGAGGCGGAGCCGGCCACCGAGCCGCTGCCGGGCTACCGCGAGATCAAGCCGATGGTGTTCTGCGGCCTGTTCCCGGTCGAGACCAACCAGTTCCCGGACCTGCGCGACGCGCTCGAGAAGCTGGCCCTCAACGACGCGGCGCTGACCTGGGAGCCCGAGACCAGCGAGGCGCTCGGCTTCGGGTTCCGCTGCGGCTTCCTCGGGCTCCTGCACATGGACATCGTGCGCGAGCGGCTCGAGCGGGAGTACGACCTGGCGCTGCTGGCAACGGCCCCGAACGTGGAGTACGAGGTCGCGCTCAACGACGGCACCAAGACGGTCGTCCACTCACCGGCGGACATGCCGGACCGGGCCGTGGTGGCGTCGATCGAGGAGCCCTACATCCGCGCGACCATCCTCTGCCCCAAGGAGCACGTGGGCGCGGTGATGGAGCTGTGCCAGGAGCGGCGCGGCACGCACACGGAGATGACCTTCCTCAGCACGGAGCGCGTCCAGCTCCAGTACGACCTCCCCCTGGCCGAGATCGTGCTGGACTTCTTCGACCAGCTCAAGTCCCGGACCAGGGGCTACGCGTCGCTCGACTACGAGGTGCTCGGGATGCGCGAGGGCGATCTGGTGAAGCTCGACATCCTGCTCGCGGGAGACAAGGTCGACGCCCTCTCGATGATCGTCCACCGCGACAAGGCCTACGCGGCGGGGCGGTCCCTCACGGAGCGCCTCCGCAAGCAGATCCCGCGCCAGCAGTTCGAGGTGGCGATCCAGGCCGCGATCGGGTCGAAGATCATCGCCCGCGAATCGGTCAAGCCGATGCGCAAGGATGTGATCGCCAAGTGCTACGGCGGCGACGTGACGCGAAAGCGCAAGCTGCTCGAGAAGCAGAAGGAGGGGAAGAAGCGCATGAAGCAGGTGGGCCGAATCGAGGTGCCGCAGGAGGCGTTCCTGGCCGTGCTGGAGCTGGGGGAGTGAGGCGCGTCGCGCCGGCGCTCGCCGCCCTGGCGCTTGTGGCTGCGGCGCTTCCCGCGTCGGCATCGGCGAGGTCCTGCCGCCCCGTGATCGACACCGGCCCCACGGGCTTCGACCCGGCCGACTCCATCCGCATCGAGACGGAGGGCGTGGGCTGCCGCACCGCGCGCAGCCTGGCCAACAAGGCCGGGCGGATCGCGGTCCAGGGCCCGGTCCGGGTGCGCGGCTTCACCTGCCGTCACGGCGGCCTGCGGCGCGACGGCACCTTCGGGCAGAGCTGCCGCGACGGCGAGCGGCGCGTGAAGTGGACGCTGGGCAACGCCGAGCGCCGCTGCCCGGGCACGGTATTCATCGCCGACCCGGGCATCACGGTGCGCTACTGGGTGCAGGGCCTGTCCTGCGCCCGCGGGCGCAAGGTGCTCATCAACTCGGACCCGTTCCCGCCAGGGTGGCGGAACGCGGGGCGCGACTTCGAGGGGCGGCAGCACGTCGTTCGAAGGCGCCCCAAGGCCCGGATCGCCTATCGCTGACCGCCGGATCGTCCTCGTCCACTCGGGCATCTGCGACGCCCGGATGTGGGACGGGTTCGACCTGCCGGGAGCGGTGCGCCACGAGCTGCGCGGCTTCGGCCAGACCCCGATGCCGGCGTCCGGCGGCTTCTCCCACGCCGAGGACCTGATCGCGCGACTCGATGGGCCATCGGCGCTCGTGGGGGCCTCGTTCGGCGGATTCGTCTGCCTCGAGGCCGCGAGCAGGCGCCCGGACCTGGTCGGGGAGCTCGTGGTGCTGGACGCCCCGCTCTTCGACCACGCCTGGTCTTCGGAGATCGAGCGGTTCGCCGAGCACGAGGAGGAGCTTCTCGAGCAGGGCGAGTTCCGCGCGGCGGCGCTCTGGAACGCCGAGTTCTGGCTCGAGGATCAGTCCCACCGCGAGTTCGTGGCCGAGATGCAGGAGCGGGCCTTCGAGCTGCAGGCCGAGTCCGAGGCCGAGGAGGCCCAGACCGATTCGATCGACCTGGGGGCGATCGGGGCGCGGACGCTGGTGGCCGTCGGCGAGCTCGACAAGCCGGACTTCCACCAGATCGCCGAGCGGCTGGCGGCCGAGATACCGGGCGCTACACACCGCGTCATAGAGGGCGCCGGTCACCTCCCCGCGTTGGAGCGCCAGCAGGAGACAGCCCGCCTGGTGCGCGGATTTCTGCACATTTAGGTGCTCCTTAGGACGTGGTCGTAGCTTGGCGGCCGTGACAACGGAAACCCTGCCTGCCCAGCCCGCTCCGGACCCGACCCTGGACTCGCTCCAGCAGTTCCTCGACGGCATCGCCGCGACGCCGCTGCTGACCCGCGAGGAGGAGGTCGAGCTGTCCAAGCGCATCGAGCGCGGCGATCTCGAGGCGAAGGACCACATGACCCGGGCGAACCTGCGCCTGGTGGTCTCGATCGCGAAGCGCTACCGCAACCAGGGGCTGCCCTTCCTCGACTTGATCCAGGAGGGCACGATCGGACTGGTGCGCGCGGTCGAGAAGTTCGACTGGCGCAAGGGCTGGAAGTTCTCCACCTACGCCACTTGGTGGATCCGCCAGGCCATCTCCCGCGCGATCGCGGACAAGGGCCGCACGATCCGGATCCCGATCCACATCGACAACGTCCTGAAGAAGCTGGACGGCGCCCAGCGCAAGCTGGAGGCTCAGGGCGACCGCGACCCGACGATCGAGGAGATCGCGGAGCTCGCCGGGGTCGACCCGGTGGAGGCGGACGTGATCATGCGGGCCGCCCAGCAGCTCGTCTCGCTCGACAAGCCGGTCGGCGACGACGCCGACGCCGCCCAGTTCGGCGACCTGATCCCGGACGAGTCCAGCCAGAGCCCCTTCGACGCGGCCGTCGAGTCGCTCATGAACCAGCGCCTCAACGAGGTGCTCGAGCACCTCTCCTACCGCGACCGCCGCATCGTCGAGCTGCGCTTCGGCATCGGCGGCGAGCAGCCGCGCACGCTCGACCAGGTGGCGAAGCTGTTCGGCCTCACGCGCGAGCGGACGCGCCAGATCGAGGAGGCGGCGCTGCGCAAGCTGTCGACGCTCGCCGAGGCGCAGGCTCTCCGCGAAGCGGCGTAGTCGCAACAGCGTCTGTGTGACGCATCTCACAGTTCCACCGGCGCGGCTGGCTGACGCGCCGGGGACACTGTGGGTGTGGAGCTTTGGCGGGAGACCACTCGCCGCCTCACCTGGGCCGCCGTGGCGTCGAACGGCCTCGGCGGCCTCGTCCTGTTCCTTCTGCTCGCGTTCCTGATCCCGTTCGCGCCGGACGAGCCGGACCGGCAGGTCGCGCTCAACGCCGTGGTCGGCGTGGTCTACCTGGCCGTGACGCTCGTTCTCGGCACGCTCGGGGGCCTGCGCATAAACGCACCGGTGGCGCGCTGGCTCGACGAGGATCGGGCGCCCACGCCCGAGGAGCGACGCACGGCGCTCGCCATCCCGTTCCGGTTCGCGGCGACGGCGGCGCTCTTCTGGACGATCGGCGCGGTTCTCTTCACGCTGCTGAACCTGCCCACCTCCGGTTGGGCCGCCCTCGTGGTGGGCGGCTCCCTCCTGCTCGCCGGAGAGACCACCTCCGCGATCGGCTACCTCCTCGCGGAGCGCATCGCGCGGCCCATCACCGCGCGCGCTCTCGAGGGCGGCTCGCCGCCCGCCAGGTGCGGGCCCGGCGTCAGCGGGCGGCTGATGATGGCCTGGTCGCTCGGGACGGGCGTGCCGCTCTTCGGGATCCTCATGATCGCGGTGGCGGGGATCGCCGACAGCGACGCTGACGTGGCGGCCGCCGTCGCCTTCGTCGCCGCCGTCGGCTACGCGGTCGGGATGTTCGCGATCGGGGTGGCGTCGCGCTCGATCGCGGAGCCGATCGCGGCCGTGCAACGCGGCATGGCGCGCGTCGAGGAGGGCGTGCTCGACGTGTCTGTGCCGGTGGATGACGGCAGCGAGGTCGGCATGCTCGAGGCCGGCTTCAACCGCATGGCGGCCGGCCTGCGCGAGCGCGAGCGGCTGCGCGACCTGTTCGGGCGCCACGTCGGGCAGGAGGTGGCGCATGCGGCGCTCCAGGAGGACGGCGAGGTCCAGCTCGGGGGAGAGGTGCGCGACATCGCGGTCGTCTTCGTGGACCTGGTCGGCTCCACGTCGCTCGCCGGGCGCCGCCCCCCGGCCGAGGTCGTGAGGCTGCTGAACGACTTCTTCCGCCTGGTCGTGGAGGCCGTCGAGGAGCAGGGCGGCTGGGTCAACAAGTTCGAGGGCGACGCGGCGCTGTGCGTGTTCGGGGCTCCCACCGCGCGGCCGGACGCGGCCTGCGACGCGCTGCGCGCGGCCCGCAGGCTGCGCGAGCGGCTCGCGGATGCGCTCCAGGACGTCGACGCCGGGATCGGCGTTTCCGCCGGGCCCGCCGTGGCCGGCAACGTGGGCACCGAGGAGCGCTACGAGTACACCGTGATCGGCGATCCCGTCAACGAGGCGGCGCGGCTCTGCGAGCTCGCCAAGCGCCGCCCGGAACGGCTGCTCGCGGCGGCGAAGGTGGTGAAGCGGGCCGGCCCGGAGGAGGCGGAGTTCTGGCAGATCCGCGAGGAGGTCGTGCTGCGCGGGCGCGAGGAGCCGACCGGCCTGGCCACGCCGCTCGATCTCACACCGGCTGCCTCGGAGCCAGCGACCGGCGCCCGATGATCGCCACGCTCAGCCCCGCCGCCGCGACGAGCGGGGCGCTGGCCAGGGCCGCCTCCACGCTCACCGCCTCGACGAGCGCGCCCGCCAGCCAGGCGCCCACCGCGCTCCCGCCCACGTAGGCGACTATCTGCCAGGCGTAGGCCTCGGTCATCGAGCCCGGGGGTGCCAGTTCGCCGATGAGCGAGTAGCCCGCCGCGGTGGACGGCGCCAGGCCCAGGCCCGCGACGACCACCAGTAGCGCGAAGACCGGCATCGAGCCCGCCAGTGGCAGCGGCGCCAGTCCCGCGACGAGCACCGCGGAGACGATCAGGAAGCGGCGGTCGGCGGGGAGGCTCCAGCTGCGCGCCCCGTACCACAGGCCCCCGGCGAGCGACCCCACGCCCCACAGGGCGAACAGCCAGCCCGCGTCCGACCTGCTCGCCTCGCGCTCGGCGAACGCCGCGATGCCGATCTCGAGCACGCCGAGTGCCACCGCTCCGATCGCGAGCGCCCGGATCAGAACCCGCATTCCGGCCACCGACAGGGCGCCGCCGCGGCCCTCCTCGGTCCTCGGCATCGGCCGCCATCCCCGCGAGGCCGGCGCCGCGGCGAAGGCGAGCGCCCCGCCGGCCTGCATCGTCACGCCCGTCAGAAAGGCGGCCTCGGGCGAGGTCCCGCTCGCGATCGCGGCTGCGAGCAGTGGCCCGACGATGAAGACGACCTCGAGCTGGAGGGCGTCGAACGCGAACGCGGTGTCGAGCCGGTCCCGGCCGACCAGGCTCGGCCACAGCGTTCGCATCGCGGGCGAGATCGGCGGCGTGGTGGCGCCGCCGACGAGGGCGAGCAGCACCACCGGCAGCAGATCCGCGCCGGCGAGGACAGCCGCCGCCAGGCCGGCGTTCGCGCAGAGGCACAGGACCGCGGCGGAGGCCAGCACCCGCGTCTGGCCGAGCCGGTCGATCAGCCGCCCGAGCACCGGCGCGGCCACCCCCAGAGCGAGCCCCGAGCCGCCCGTGACGATCCCGACCTCGGCGTACCCGAACTCCTCGCTGCGCAGGAGCAGGATCAGCGCGAGGATGTTCATCCCGTACGGGAGGCGCCCCAGCGTTGTGGCGGCGAGGAGGGGCGCCACCCCGGGCGTGCGGATCAGGTCGAGGTAGGCCCGCATTTTCGACCCGTAGACTGCCAGCGCCGATGCCGGTCAAGGCCGACGCCAAGGGGAAGACGTATCCGCCCCACGAGTACGAGGTGGGGCTCGAGAAGATCCGCGAGTACGCACGCGCGGTGGGCGAGGACAACCCCGTCCACTTCGACCGCGAGCGGGCGAAGGCCGCGGGCTTTCGCGACGTGCCGGCCCCGCCGATGTTCGCGGTGGTCTACTCGGCGGGCGCCGTGGGGCCGGCCGTACTCGACCCGGAGGTGGGCATCAACTTCGCGATGATGGTCCACGGCGGGCAGGAGTTCGCCTGGGGCGAGCCCGTCTGCGCCGGCGACACCATCACGACCGAGGCGTCCGTGAAGGACATCTACGAGCGGGGCGGCATGGGCTTCTACGTCTTCGAGTCGGTCTCCCGCAACCAGGACGGCCAGGAGGTCGTGCGCGGCACCTGGACCAACATCGTGAGGGGGGTGTGAGCGTGAAGGTGGAGCTCAAGGTGACGCCGGACCGGTTCCTCCCGCACCGCTACGCGGGGGCCTCGGGGGACTTCAACCCGATACACATCGACGCCGAGTTCGCCAAGCAGGTGGGGCTCCCGTCGAACATCCTGCACGGCCTCTACTCGATGGCGCAGGTGGCCCGCGCCTGCACCCAGGCCGCCGGCGGCGACCCGCGCTCGCTGAGGCGGCTGTCCGTCCAGTTCCGAGGGATGGGCGTCCCCGAGCAGGAGATCACGGTCTCGGGCGAGGCGCGGGAGAGCCGCGACGGAGTGGCGGTCGTCGCACTGACGGCCGAGCAGGGCGGCAAGAAGATCATCAAGAACGCCGAGGCGGAGCTCAGAGAGCTCTAGCCGGAGGCTTGGTCCGGTCCCGCGAAGCGGGAACCGGACTTGTTCCGTCTAAATTCAGAGCCGTGGAGATCTCCTCCCGGCAGGGCTTCATCCTTCGCAAGCTGGTCGAGACGCACGTCGAGCGCGACCAGCCGGTCGGCTCCAAGTGGATCGCCGAGCTCGAGGACGTGCCCTGGGGCCCCTCGACCGTGCGCGCCGAGCTCGCTCGGCTCGAGGAGGCCGGGCTGCTCGAGCACCCGCACACGTCGGCCGGCCGCGTGCCGACCGACCGGGGCTACCGCTTCTACGTCGACGAGCTGCTGAGCGAGGGGCAGGGCCGCCTGCCGGTGCCGCGCCAGCGCGTGGAGCTCAGCGCGATGCGGCGCGAGGTGGACGAGGCGATGCAGGCCACCACCGAGCAGCTGTCGCAGGTCACCAACCTCCTGGCGCTGGTGACCGCCCCGCCGATCGAGACCGCCACCGTGCACCGGGTGGAGGTGCTGCTCCTCCAGCCGCAGGTGGCGATGGTCGTGGTGATCACCTCCACCGGCGGCGTGACGAAGCGGGTGATCTCCTACGACACGCCCGTGGACCCGGGGCTCGTGGCATGGGCGGCGAGCTACCTGAACGAGGCGCTCGGCGGCATGGACGTGGGCTCGCGCATGCTGCTCGGGAAGCTGTCCGACCCCGGCCTTTCCGCCGCCGAGCGCGACTTCCTGGGCACGCTCACGCCGGCCTTCACCGAGCTCGAGCAGACCGCCGGCAGCAATCTCTTCATGGAGGGCGCGGCGCGGCTCCTGTCCGAGCACCGCTTCCAGGAGCTGTCCCAGATCGCCGGGCTGATGGAGGTGCTGGAGCACCGCCGGGCGCTGCTGGGCGTGCTGCGCGCCTCGCTGACCGAGCCGAGCGTCTATCTGCGCATCGGGCACGAGAACCCCACCCCCGAGCTGCAGTCGCTCTCGATCGTGGCTGCCAACTACGGGCTCGCCCGGCGCAACCTGGGGGCCGTCTCCGTGATCGGCCCGGTGCGGATGGACTACCCGGGCGCGATCGGCGCCGTGCGCGAGGCCGCGCGTGAGCTCTCGCGCTTCGTGGCGGAGGTGTACGACGAGTGAGGCGCGACCCATACCAGGTGATCGGCGTCTCCCAGGACGCGAGCGACGCCGAGATCAAGAAGGCCTTCCGCCTGCTCGCGCGTGAGCTCCACCCGGACGTCAACCGGCACGACCCCGAGGCGGAGGAGAAGTTCAAGGAGGCCGCGGAGGCTTACGAGATCCTGTCGGACCCGGAGCGCCGCGCCACCTACGACCGCTACGGCTTCGAGGGGCTCGACTCGCGCGGGTTCGCCTCCACCGCCCACGGCTTCGGGTCGTTCGCCGACATCTTCGACGCCTTCTTCGGCGGCGACCCCTTCGGCGCCTTCGGCGGCCGCGGCGGCGCCGGGCGCGTGCAGGGCGGCGACGTGGCGGTGGAGGTGGAGGTCTCGCTCGACGAGGCCGCCCGCGGCACGACCGTTCAGGTGTCCTACGACCTGGTGGATGCCTGCGAGCGCTGCGCGGGCAGCCGCGCCGAGCCGGGCTCCGAGATCCAGACCTGCCGCAACTGCCAGGGAGCGGGCAGGGTGCGCGCGGTCACCCGCACGGCGTTCGGCCAGCTCGTCCGCGAGCACGTGTGCGACGTCTGCGGCGGCGAGGGTCGGGTGCCCACGCAGCCCTGCACGGCCTGCGGCGGGCGCGGGCGGCGCGCCGCACGCAAGACGCTCGACGTGGACGTGCCCGCCGGGATCGCCGACGAGCAGCGCATCCGGCTCTCCGAACGCGGCCATGCCGGCGAGCGCGGCGGCCCGCCCGGCGACCTCTACGTGCTCGTGCGGGTCACCCCGGATGAGCGCTTCCTGCGCGACGGCAACGACCTCGTCACGGTGGTCGACGTGCCCGCCCCGGCGGCGGCGCTCGGCACCACGGTCTCCGTGCCCACCTTGGACGGCGACGAGGAGATCGAGGTGCGCGCCGGCACCCAGCCTGGGACCGTGGTGACGCTGCGCGGCCGCGGCATGCCGGCGATCGGTCGCCGCGGCCGTGGCGACCAGCAGGTGGTGCTGAACGTGGTGGTCCCCCGAAACCTGTCCGCGCGCCAGCGCGAGCTGCTGGACGAGCTGCGCGGATCGCTCACCGAGGAGAACCTGCGCGAGGTCGAGGATGAGTCCATCCTCGCGAAGGTGAGGCGGGCGCTGCGCTGATCCGGCTCGCCTTCCGGGCGCCCGCCGAGGCCGCGGAGCAGGTGCTGGCGGCGTTGCTGGAGCTGGCGCCGGGCGGGGTGGAGCAGGTCGACGGGGACGGGTTCGTGGAGTACGCCGTGTACGGCGCGCCGGGCGAGCTGCCGTCGTTCCCCGCGGGCCGGGCCTCGGTCGGCGGGGTGCTCGTGAGCGTCAGCGGCGAGCCGGTGGCGGACGACTGGGCCGAGCGCTGGAAGGAGTTCCACGAGCCGGTGCTGGTCGGGGACCGCCTCTTCGTCCGCCCGCCGTGGGCAGACCCTCGGCCCGGCGCGCTCGACCTGGCGATCGACCCAGGCCGGGCCTTCGGCACGGGGGCCCACGCGACCACGCGGTTGAGCCTGGAGCTGCTGCTGTCGCTCGAGCCCGGCGGGTCGTTCGCCGACCTGGGCTGCGGCTCGGGCGTGCTGGCGATCGCGGCGGCGAAGCTCGGCTTCGCGCCGGTCGCCGCCGTGGACAACGAGGAGGCCGCCCTCGAGGCGACCCTGGCGAACGCGGCGGCGAACGGCGTCGCTCTCGACCGGGTGGAGCGGCTGGACCTGCACGCGCAGCACGCACCGCACGCCGAGACCGTGGCCGCGAACCTGATGCGACCGCTGCTCCTGCGCCTGGCCGACCGGATGGCCGAGCCGCCGCGCGCGCTGATCCTGTCCGGCCTGCTCGACGAGGAAGCGGACGAGGTGGCGGCCGCCTTTTCGCCGCTTGCCGAGGAGCGCCGCCTGTCGGCGCAGGGGTGGATCGCGCTGCTGCTCCGCCGGTAGGGTCGCGCCATGCCGCTCGTCGACCTCTCCGGCCCGATTCAGCAGAGCCCGTCTGACTTCCCCGACCCGCTCCGGACCGACATCGAGTACCAGGACCACGCCGCCGGCGCTGCTCAGGTCGAGGCGCTGTTCGGCGTCCCGGCGCGCCTGCTGCGCCACGGCGAGGGTTGGTCCACCGAGACGCTGACCCGCCTGGGCACGCACAACAGCACGCATGTCGACGCCCCGTGGCACTACAACTCGACCATCCGCGGCGAGCGGGCGCAGACCATCGACGAGCTCCCGCTCGACTGGTTCCTCGGCGACGGCGTGGTGCTCGACGTGACGGCCAAGGCTGACGGCGAGGCGATCGACGCCGCGGAGGTGGAGGCGGAGCTGGGGCGGATCGGCCACGAGCTGAAGGAGCGCGACATCGTGCTCGTGCGGACCGGCCGCGACGCGCAGTACCACGACCTGGGCTACCTGGCGCTCGGGCCCGCGGTGAGCGCCGATGCCACGCGCTGGCTCTGGGAGCGCGGCGTGCGGGTCATGGGTATCGACGCCTGGGGCTGGGACGGGCCGCTCTACCTGCAGGCCAAGAAGGCGCTCGAGCGCGACGAGCCCGGGGTCTTCTGGGCCGCCCACCAGGCGGACCTGCCCTACTGCCAGATCGAGCGCCTGGTCAACCTCGACCAGCTGCCGCCGACCGGCTTCCAGGTGGCCTGCTTCCCACTCCGCATCGTGGGAGCGAGCGCCGCGCCCGCGCGGGTGGTGGCGATCACGCCCTGAGCGGCCGCGGTTGCCCTTCGGCTTCTACGCGATCCCCACCTACACTTGAGGCGGATGTCCGTGCTGGAGCAGGTTCAGAGCGACGTCAAGGACGCCATGAAGGCCGGTGAGCGCGAGCGTGTGCACGCGCTCCGGCTGATCGTGTCCGAGCTCCAGAAGGCCGCCAAGGAGAACGGGGGCGAGGAGATCGAGGTGCTCCAGCGCGAGCGCAAGCGCCGTCTCGAGGCCGCCGAGGCCTACCGCGACGGCGGCCGCAGCGACGCGGCCGAGGCCGAGGAGCGCGAGGCCGAGATCATCGCCTCCTACCTGCCCCAGCAGCTCTCCGACGAGGAGCTCGACGCGCTCGTGGGCGACGCCGTAGCCGAGTCGGGCGCCAGCTCGCCGAACGAGATGGGCAAGGTCATGGGCCTCGTCATGCCCAAGGTGAAGGGCCGCGCCGACGGCAAGCGCGTCAGCGCCGCCGTCAGGGGGAAGCTCAGCACGTAGTGCGCGTCCAGCTCGAGCTACCGAACGACGTGGCCGCCGAGCTGGCCGGCCCGGGCGACCTGATCATGAAGACGCTGGAGGAGCACCTCGACTGCGAGGTGTACCTGCGCGGCAACGTGCTCACGCTCGACGGCGACGACGAGGAGGTGGGCATGGCCCGGACAGTCGTCCGCGAGCTGAGCGATCTGGTCCGCCAGGGACACGACATCGCGCCCGGCACGATCGAGGCGATCGCCGGCGCGCTCGACCGCCACGAGAGCCCCAGCCGGATCCTCGAGGACGTCGTCTGGCGCCATCGCGGCCTAAAGGTCGCGCCGAAGACGGTCAACCAGAAGCGCTACGTCGACGCCATCCGCTCCCAGACCATCACGGTCGGGATCGGCCCGGCCGGAACGGGCAAGTCGTTCCTGGCCGTGGCGATGGCGGTGGCCGCGCTCTCGCGGCGCGAGGTCAACCGAATCGTCCTGACCCGGCCCGCGGTGGAGGCGGGCGAGCGGCTCGGCTTCCTGCCCGGCGACATCCAGGCCAAGGTCGACCCCTACCTGCGGCCCCTGTTCGACGCTCTGTACGACATGCTCGAGCCCGAGCGCGTGAACCAGCACCTGGAGCGCGGTGTGATCGAGGTGGCCCCGCTGGCATTCATGCGCGGAAGAACGCTGAACGACAGCTTCATCATCCTCGACGAGGCCCAGAACACGAGCCCCGAGCAGATCAAGATGTTCCTGACGCGGCTCGGCTTCAACTCGAAGATGGTCGTGACCGGCGACATCACCCAGATCGACCTGCCGCGCGACCAGTCGTCGGGCCTCGTGGTGATCGGCGACATCCTCGCCGAGGTGGAGGGCATCGAGTTCGTGCGCTTCGGCGGCGAGGACGTGGTCCGGCACAAGCTGGTCCAGCGCATCGTGGCCGCGTACAACGAGTACGCGGAGAAGCAGGCGCCCGCGCTGCGGGCACCGCGGCGCCAGCAGCAGAGCTGATCGAGATCGAGCTCATCCGCGCGCCCGAGGAGCTGCGCGCGCCTGCGCTCGCGGCGCTGGCTGCGGCCGGGATCGAGGACGGGCACCTGGCCGTCGAGCTGGTCGGCGAGGAGCGCATCCGCGAGCTGAACCGCGAGCACCGCGGTCGCGACCGGCCCACGGACGTGCTCTCCTTTCCGGTAGACGGGCCCGGCCCGGCCGGCGGCCCGCGCGAGATCGGAGACGTGGTGATCTGCCCCGCGCACACCCAGGACCTCGCCGAGGCGGTCGTGCACGGTGTCCTGCACCTGTGCGGCTACGACCACGAGACGGACGACGGGGAGATGCTGGCGCTGCAGGACGAGGTAATGGGCCGGCTGTGACCAGGTCGGGCTTCGTAGCGCTCGCGGGCCGGCCGAACGCGGGCAAGTCAACGCTGGTCAACCGCATCGTCGGCGGCAAGGTGGCGATCGTCTCCGATAAGCCGCAGACAACCCGGCGCGAGATCCGCGGGATCGCCACGGGGCCCGACTGGCAGCTCGTGCTCGTGGACCTCCCAGGCGTGCAGCGCCCCCGGGACCCGCTCACGGAGCGCATGCAGCGGCGCGTCGAGCGCGGGCTCGCGGACGCCGACGCCGTGCTGTTCGTCCTGAACGGCGAGCAGGGGGTGGGGCCGGGAGACCGCTTCATCGCGGAGTCGATCAAGCGCGTCGGGATCCCGGCGGTGACCGCGCTCAACAAGGTCGACCGGCTCGACAAGCCGCGCACCGTGGAGGCGCTGGCGGCCGCGGCGGAGCTGGGCGTCCAGGGCGAGATCTATCCGGTCAGCGCCCGCACGGGCGCCGGCCTCGGGCCGCTCGTGGGGGAGCTGACGGGGCTCCTGCCGGAGGGCCCCTTCCAGTACCCGCCCGAGGACACGAGCGACCTGCGCGAGGAGGTGCGCGTGGCGGAGCTCGTGCGCGAGCAGGTGCTCTCGCGCACGCGCGAGGAGCTGCCGCACGCGGTGGAGGTCGAGATCGACGAGATGGAGGAGCGCGACGACGGCCTGCTCGTGGTCCGGGCCCGCGTGTGGGCGGAGACGGAGTCTCAGAAGGGCATCCTGGTGGGTGCCGGCGGCCGCATGATCAAGGCGATCGGGACCGCCGCGCGCGGCGAGATCGAGGCGCTGCTCGGCCGGCGGGTCCACCTCGACCTGCGCGTGCGGGTCCGCAGGGGCTGGCGGCGCGACGAGGCGCTGCTCGACCGGCTGGGGATCGAGTGAGCGCGGAGGCCATCGACCGCATCCTGGCCCACCTGAGGCGAGCCGACGAGGGCGCCGTGGACGAGGTGCGGCCGACGCCGCACGGGAAGGCCCTGCTCACGCCGAGCCTGCCGCTCGTCTGGCAGCTGAACGCCGTTCGGGTGGAGGACGGGGCGGCCGGCCCCCGAGAGCTGGCCGCGGAGGCCGAGGCGGTGTTCGGCGACGCCGGGCACCGCAAGCTCGTGGTGCACGACCGCGAGCACGGGGCGAGGCTTGCGCCGCCGCTCGCCGCGGACGGCTGGAACGTCTACCGCCTGCTCGTGATGGTGCGCGACAGGCCGCCCCAGCGCTCCGCCCCGGCCGCCGCCGGCGGAGAGGTGGACCGCGGGACCGGCGCGGCCGCGCTGGCCGCGTTCCGGCGCGAGCAGCCGTTCGGGTGGCAGGAGACGGCGGTGGAGCAGCTGGCCGCGATGGACGAGCGCTACGGACGGGTGAACCGCGGGCGCGACTTCGCCGCTCCGGTCGGCGATCCGGCCTGCGCGTGCCGGCTCTACACGGCGAACGGGCTGGCCCAGATCGACGAGGTCGGCACGCTCGAACGGCGCCGGAACGAGGGTCACGCGACCGCCGCGGTGCTCGCCGCGGCCGACACCGCGGCGCGCGAGGGCTGCGATCCGATCTTCCTCCTGACGGACGCCGCCGACTGGCCGCAGGGCTGGTACCGCCGGCTCGGATTCAGCCCGGTCGGATGGTTGTACGAGTTCCTGAAGCTGCCCCTCGGCTCCTCACCTCCATAATCGGGGGTCGTGGAGCTTTTCCCCTGCATCGTCCAGGACTCGCGCACCGGCGAGGTGCTCACCCTGGCCTACGTGAACGACGAGTCGCTCGAGCGCACGCGCGAGACCGGCGAGATGTGGTTCTGGTCGCGCTCGCGCGAGAAGCTGTGGCACAAGGGGGAGACCTCGGGCCACGTCCAGCGCGTGCGGGCGATCCGCTACGACTGCGACAACGACGCGTACGTGGCGCTCGTGGAGCCCGCGGGCCCCGCCTGCCACACCGGCGAGCGCACCTGCTTCTACCGCGGGGAGATGGAGCTACAGCCCGCCGAGGCGCTGGCGGCGCTCGAGCGCACGATCGGGGAGCGCCGCTCGGCCGATCCGGGCGAGAGCTACACGGCCGCGCTGCTCGGAGACCGTGACCGCCTCGCCGCGAAGGTGCGCGAGGAGGCCGAGGAGGTGGCCCGCGCGGCTCGCGAGGAACCCGACGAGCGGGTCGCCGAGGAGGCGGCCGACGTCCTCTACCACCTGACCGTGCTGCTCGCCGAGCGGGGCCTCCGCCTGGCCGACGCCTACGAAGTGCTGAATGACCGTCGCCGTTGACCCCTATCTGACGCCCGGCCTCGACGAGGTCCGCGAGCTGGCGCGAGAGCACAACCTCGTGCCGCTCCGGCACACCTTCATCGCCGACTGCGAGACGCCCGTTTCGGCGTACCTGAAGCTGCGCGGGGCCGGCCCGTCGTTCCTGCTGGAGTCGGCGGATCCGGGCCAGCGGGTGGGGCGCTGGTCGTTCCTGGGCTTTCGGCCACGTAAGACGCTGCGGAAGGCGCTCGGCGACGATCCCGATCCGTACGCGGTCGTCTCCAGCGAGCTCGCTCGCTACCGCATCGCGCCGCTCGAGGGCCTGCCGCCGTTCGCGGGCGGAGCGGTCGGTCTGTTCGGCTACGACCTGGCTCGGAGCGCCGAGGCGAGCGTCGGGCCGCCGAACCCGGACGAGGCCGGCATCCCGGACCTCGCGCTGATGGTGACCGACCTCATGGTCGCCTTCGACCACCTGCGCCACGAGGTCACGGTCCTGGCCAACGTCTTCGCGGAGGACGACCTCGAGCGCTCCTACGAGCAGGCCGCCACGGCCATCGCCGAGGTCAAGGAGCTGCTGGCCGGGCCGGTGCCCCAGCTCGGCACAGGGAGGCAGGAGCCCCCCGAGTTCTTCTCCAACCTCGGACCGGACGGATACGCCGCCGCGGTCGAGCGCGCAATCGAGTACATCCACGCGGGCGACGCCTACCAGGTGGTCCCCTCCCAGCGCTGGACCGCCAACTGCCCCGTCGAGGCGTTCTCGATCTACCGCGGCCTGCGAGCGATCAACCCGAGCCCGTACATGTACTTCCTCGACTTCGAGGACTTCCAGATCGCGGGCGCGTCGCCGGAGTCGCTCGTCAAGGTGGGCGGCGACCGGGTGGAGCTGCGGCCGATCGCCGGCACGCGGCCGCGCACCGGATCCGACGCCGGGCTCGCCGACGACCTGCTGGGAGACCCGAAGGAGCGCGCCGAGCACGTGATGCTGGTCGACCTCGGGCGCAACGACCTCGGCCGCGTGTGCGAGTACGGCAGCGTCCAGGTCGAAGAGCTGATGGCCGTGGAGACGTACTCCCACGTGATCCACATCGTGTCGTCGGTCTCGGGGCGGCTGCGCGACGGCGTGACCCCGATGGACGCGCTGCGCGCCACGCTGCCCGCCGGCACGCTGTCGGGCGCCCCCAAGATCCGCGCGATGCAGATCATCGACGAGCTGGAGCCGGTCAAGCGGGGGCCGTACGGCGGCGCGGTGGGCTACCTCTCCTACACCGGCGACCTCGACACCTGCATCAACATCCGCGCCACCTTCGTGCGCGACGGCAAGGCCTACCTCCAGGCCGGCGGCGGCATCGTGGCCGACTCGGACCCGGCCTACGAGAACCGCGAGGCGGAGGCGAAGGCGGGGGCGGTGATGGAGGCGATCCGCCTGGCGTGCGCCCAGCCCGACTGGCCATGAACGTACTCGTCGTCGACAACTACGACAGCTTCACCTACAACCTGGTCCAGTACCTGGGCGAGCTGGGCGCCGACGTGGAGGTGATGCGAAACGACGTCGACGAGCTGCTCGAGCGCGAGCCCGACCGTCTCATCGTGTCGCCGGGACCGTGCACGCCGAACGAGGCCGGGCTGTCGATGAGTGCCGTGCGCCGCTTCGGCGAGCGCGGCACGCCCGTGCTCGGCGTCTGCCTCGGGCACCAGTCGCTGGCGCAGGAGTTCGGCGGCCGGGTCGTGCGCGGCGAGCCCGTGCACGGGAAGACCGCCGAGATGGAGCACGACGGCAGGACGATCTACGCGGGCCTCGAATCCCCGCTCGTCGTGGGCCGCTACCACTCGCTCGTCGTCGATCCGGAGGGGCTCCCGGGAGAGCTCGAGGTGTCCGCCCGCGCGGGCGACGTGATCATGGGCCTGCGCCACCGCGAGCTGCCGGTGGAAGGCGTGCAGTTCCACCCCGAGTCCGTCCTGACGCCCCGCGGGAAGCTGATGCTGCAGAACTTCCTCAGCGGCAAGCAGCCGGCTCGGCCGGCTGCGCGCCGATCCGCATCGTGAGCAATCCGATCCTCACGAGGGCCATCGACCGCGTGGCCGCGGGGGAGGACCTGCCTTCCGGCGAGGCCGCCCAGGTCCTCCGCGAGATCATGGAGGGCGGCGCCTCCGAGGCCGAGACCGCGGGCTTCCTGATGGCTCTGCGCACGAAGGGCGAGACCGTGCAGGAGATCGCCGGGCTGGCCGCGACCATGCGCGCGCTGGCGCTGCCCGTGGACGCCGGCGGCGACCTGGTGGACACGGCCGGCACCGGCGGCGGGCGCCCGACCTTCAACGTGTCGACCACGGCCGCCTTCGTGGCCGCCGGGGCGGGCTGCCGGGTGGCGAAGCACGGCAACCGCTCGGCCACCAGCCAGTGCGGCTCGGCCGACGTGCTCGAGGCGCTCGGCGCCCGCATCGACCTGGAGCCCGACGAGGTGGCGGGCTGCATCGACCAGGTCGGGTTCGGCTTCATGTTCGCCCCCAAGCACCACTCTGCGATGAGGTACGTGGTGCCGGTGCGCAAGGCGCTCGCCGTCCGCACGATCTTCAACTTCCTCGGCCCCCTCACGAACCCGGCGGGCGCCACGCGCCAGGTGATCGGCGTGTCGGACCCCACCCGGCTGGAGACGATCGCGGGCGCTCTGGGGGAGCTCGGCACCGACAAGGCCCTGGTAGTGTCGAGCGCCGATGGCCTGGACGAGTTCTCGGTCTCGGGCGCGACACGGGTGGTCGAGCTGAGCGAGGGCCGGCTCTCCACGTACGACGTGACCCCCGAGGAGGTGGGGCTGGAGCCGGTCGCCGACGGCGCCGTCGGCGCCGGCACTCCCGAGCAGAACGCGCGCGTGCTGCGCGGCGTGCTCGCGGGCGACGACGGCACCGAGAGCAAGCTCGCGCTCCTGAACGCCGCGGCCGCCATCTACGTGGGCGGCAGGGCCGGCTCGCTGGGCGAGGGCCTCGCCCGGGCCCGCGAGTCGATCGAGTCCGGGGCCGCCACGCGGACGCTCGAGCGGTACCTGGAGTTCGCTCGATGAGCCGGCCGGGGGCCGGGTCGTGACGGTTCGCCTCGACGAGCTGGTCGAGGCCACGCGCGAGGCCCTCCACCTGCGCAAGCGCGAGCGCTCGATCGCGGACCTCGAGCGGGAGGCCGGGTCGCAGCCCGAGGGGCGGCCCTTCGCCGAGGCGCTCGCGCGGCCCGGAACCTCGCTGATCGCCGAGCACAAGCGGCGCTCGCCCTCTGCCGGCACGATCCGCGAGGGCGCTCAGTGCGCCGACGTCGTCCGCGCCTACGAGCGGGGCGGCGCGGCGGCCATCTCGGTGCTGACCGAGGAGGCCCACTTCGGCGGCTCGTTGGCCGACCTCCGTGAGGCGCGCGCCGCCACGGAGCTGCCGATCCTCCGCAAGGACTTCACGATCGACCCCTACCAGCTCTACGAGGCCAAGGCCGCGGGCGCCGACGCCGTGCTGCTCGTGGTCGGCTCGGTCGAGCCGGGGCACCTGGCCGCCCTGTATCGCGAGGCGCGCGCCCTGGATCTCGACGCGATCGTCGAGGTGGCCCGCGAGGACGAGCTCGAGGTGGCGCTGGAGGTGGACGCCGACGTGCTCGGCATCAACAACCGCAATCTCGAGGACTTCAGCGTCGACCTGCAGCGGACCTTCGACCTGCTTGCGGACGTACCGGCGGGCAAGGTGGTCGTGTCGGAATCGGGCATCCACTACCGCGAGCAGATCGAGGAGCTCGAGCAGGTGGGAGTCGACGCCGTGCTGATCGGCGAGGTGCTGATGCGGGCACCGGACCCCGAGGCCGCCGTCCGCGAGCTGACCCGGTCCGAGGAACCAACTCAGGCCTAGGCCCGTACTCCCTACCATGGTGGTGCATGGCGACCGTCCCTGAGCTCGACCCGTCGCAGGTCGCGGAGCTCGGCGCGCGCCTGCGCGACAACATCGCGCGCGCCGTCAAGGCCCCCGACCAGGTCCTGCGTGACGTACTCGTGGCGCTGTTCGCCGAGGGGCACGTGCTGATCGAGGACTACCCCGGCGTCGGCAAGACGGCGCTGGCCCGGGCCCTGGCCCGATCCGTCGAGGCCGAGTACGCGCGCGTGCAGTGCACCGCGGACCTGCTGCCTGCCGACGTGGTCGGCACCAACGTCTACAACCAGCGCGAGAACCGCTTCGAGTTCCGGCCCGGCCCGGTGTTCGCGAACGTGGTGCTCGTCGACGAGGTGAACCGGGCGTCGCCGAAGACCCAGTCCGGCCTGCTCGAGTGCATGCAGGAGCGCCACGTGACCGTGGACAAGCACACACACGAGCTGGCCCGGCCGTTCCTCGTGGTCGCCACCCAGAACCCCGTCGAGTACGAGGGCACCTACCCGCTGCCCGAGGCCCAGCTCGACCGCTTCATGGTGCGCGTGTCGCTCGGCTATCCGACCACGCAGCAGGAGAGCGACATGCTCCTCGACCACGCCGAGCGCGACCGCGTGCTCGACCTCGAGCCCGTTGCCGAGGTGGGCGAGGTGCTGGCGGCCCAGTCCGCCGCCGCGGCGGTGCACGGCAGCGAGGCGCTGCGCCGCTACGTGGTGGCCGTCCTCGACGCCACGCGCGCCGACCCGCGCGTGGACCTGGGCGCCTCGCCGCGGGCGGGCCTGATGCTGTTCCGGGCCGCCAAGGCCGTCGCCGCGCTCGACGGCCGGGACCATGCCCTGCCCGACGACGTCCAGGCGCTCGCCGGCTCGGTGCTCACCCACCGCCTGCTGCTCGCGCCCGGCTCGGGCTCCGAGGAGCGCGGCGCGGTGGTGCGCGACGCGCTGGAGCGGGTGCCGGCCCTGTAGCCATGACGCTGCTCCGCCCGCTCGCCACCGCCCTCCTGGGCGTGGCCTTCTGCCTGGCGGGCGCGACGTTCGACACGGTCTCGCTCTACGTGCCCGGCGTGGGGCTGCTGGCGATCGCGGTGGGGTCCACAGCCTGGGTCCTGCTCGCCGCGAAGGGCGCGAGGATCGTGCGCACGACGGGCCCCCACAAGGTTCTCGAGGACGAGCCCTATCCGCTGCGCATCGAGGTGAGCACGGGCATGCTGCCGGCGCCCGGCGGCGAGCTGGTGGAGCCGCTGCTCGGATGGCCCGTGGCGATCGCCGGCCGGTGGTCGCGGCGCGTGCGGATCAACGTCCGCTTCGCGCGCCGCGGGCGGCGCTCGCTCGAGCCGGGGCGGCTCGTGATCCGCGATCCGCTGCGGCTCTACTCGCAGGAGCTCGTGGACGAGGGGGGCGAGGAGGTGTTGGTCCTGCCGCGGATCGAGCCGGTCACCGCCCCGGGTGGGGGCGGAGCCGGGGCCGGGGAGCAGGGCGGGCGCGGGATCGACCCGGGCGTGATGGGCCGTCGCCTGGACGCCTCGGTCGCCGAGCTCGAGATCGACGGCCTGCGGCCCTACCGCGACGGCGCGCCGGCGTCGCGAATCCACTGGCCGTCGGTGGCGCGCGTCGGCGAGATGCTCGAGCGGCGGCTGGTGGCGGAGCTGGACGCCGCCCCGCTGATCGTCCTGGACGCATCCGCCCCGTCGGGCGAGGAGCAGCTCGACAGGGCGGTGCGCGCGGCCGCCTCCCTGTGCGTCCACCTGGCTCGCGAAGGGGGCTGCGCGGTGCTGCTTCCGGGCGAGCGCCGCCCGATCGAGATCGGGCACGACCTGGCCGCCTGGTCCGCCGTGCACGTCCGCCTGGCGCTGGTGGAGGAGGGCCCGCCGCCGTCCTCGGCGGCGCTCGGCCCGCGCGGGGGCGCCGTCATCTGGGTCAGCGGCGCCGACCTGCGCAGCGCGCCGCGCGCGCTCGAGCGGCTGCCCGCGGGTGCCCGCCTGCTGGTCTCGCCGAGCGCGCTGCCGTCGGTCAAGCCGCTCTTCGAGGTGGCGGGATGCACCGGCTGCCTGGTGGAGCGAGTACGCGGGAGCGTGGCGGCGTGAGCGCGGCGGCTGCCGGCGCCACGGCCTCTGCTGCGCGCCGAGACCTGCCCCTCCTCACGTGGGCAGGCGCCCACCGCGTGGTGCTCGTGCGCCTTGCGACCTTCGGCGCGCTGGCGGCATTCGGCGCGGCCCACTGGGCGACCCTGGTCGTGGAGCCGTCGGACGGCCGCACGGCGCTCGTGGTGCTCGTGGCCGTCGGCGGCGGGGCGGTCCTGTCGCTCCTCGGCGCGCCGCTCACGGACCGTGTGCTCACGCGTGCGCTCGGCGGCCGCCCACGCGGCGCCCGCGCGCTGATCGCCGCGCTCGCCGTCCTCACCGGGCTCGCCGTGTGCATGCTGGGCCTGGGCGCCGCCGGCCTCGACCTGCGCCTGCTCGGGCCCGAGAACTGGTCCGAGCTGACGGACGGGCTCGACCGCGGCCTCGGCGGCGTGCAGGGGGTCGAGTGGCCCTACGACGGAAAGGACGAGTGGGTCCGGCAGACGATCCTGCTCGGCGCCCCGTTCCTGCTCGCCATCGCCGCGACGCTCACGTTCTTCCCGGTCCGGCGCGGGGCGACGCTCCTGCGCGGCGCGGGCCTCGTCACGGTTCTGCTGCTCTACGGCACGGCGGTCGCCGAGCACGACCCCGGCGAGCCGCTCCTGCGCGGGCTCGTGCTGCTGATCCTGGTGGCCGCCTGGCTGTGGCTCCCGCGCCTCGCCGCCCGCGAGGCGGCGGTGGGGGCCGCGGTGGTGCTGGCGGTGGGCATCCTCTCGCTCGGGCCGGCGGCGGCGCTCGACACCGAGAGGCCGTGGTGGGACTACAAGGCCTGGAACCTGTTCGGCGGCGGCACCCCGATCACGTTCGACTGGACCCACGAGTACGGACCGCTCGACTGGCCGCGCGAGGGCACCACGCTGCTCAACATCCGCTCCGACCGCCCGCACTACTGGAAGGTCGAGACGCTCAACACGTTCGACGGCCTCCGCTGGGTGCGCACGCCCTACAACAACCCCGACCCGCTCACCGAGCTGCCACGCAACTTCGGCTACAACCTCGGGGCGACCTGGAACTTCCACGAGTACAACGACCGCTGGGACGAGGAGATCGAGGTCACCGTGCGCTCCCTGACGAGCGAGCTCGTGGTCGGGGCGGGCACCACCTACGAGGTCGACGACGTGAGGGTGGAGTACAGCGTGGACGGGACCACCCGCCTCCGGGGAGAGCCGCTGGAGGAGGGGGACTCGTACACGGTCCACGCGTACGCGCCCGACCCGAGCCGGAGGCTGATGCGGCGTTCGACCGAGGACGGCTTCCCGAGCTTCTACACCCGCTACACGCGGATCTTCCTGCCGGCCCCGGGCGACTCGGCGATCGACGGGACCGGGCTGCAGGGCGACGTCGCGCGCACCCAGGCGCTGGAGAGGCGCGAGTCGGTGAGCACCCCGCTGTGGGGCGAGCTCGACTTCGAGGACGGCCGGGCGGAGCGGCTCCTGACCAACTCGGCATACGCGCGCGTCTACGACCTTGCCCACGACTGGACCGCCGGGGCGGACACCCCCTACGACGCCGTCAAGGCGATCGAGACCCGCCTGCAGGAGGAGTTCCTCTACGCGGAGCGGGTGCCGACGCGGTCGATCCCACTCGACGGCTTCCTCTTCGAGGAGAAGCGGGGCTACTGCCAGCAGTTCTCCGGCGCGATGGCGCTGATGCTGCGCATGGTCGGCATCCCAGCGCGGGTGGCGGCCGGCTTCTCGCCCGGCTCGTACAACTCCGACACCAAGGAGTTCCGCGTGCGCGACCTGGACGCGCACTCCTGGGTCGAGGTCTACTTCACCGGGATCGGCTGGGTGCCGTTCGACCCCACCCCGGTGCGGGCCCCGGCGGAGTCGCAGTCGTCGGGCCTGCTCGCCACGAGCGCGGCGCGCGGCGACGCGGGCGAGGTCAGCAACCCGCGCGCGGGCGTGGCGGCGTCCGAGCGCGGCACCGACCTCGGCGGGCAGCTCGGGGACGAGGACGAGGGCGTCGGCTGGCTCCTCAAGGTGCTGGGCCTGCTCGTCCTGGCGGCGGCCGCCTTCACCGGCGTGTCGCTGGCCCGGCGGGTGTGGGCGCGACGCGGGCTCACCTCGGAGCAGCTCGCCGACGCGCAGCTCGCCGAGCTGCGCCGGGCGCTCGCCCGGCTCGACTGGGACGTGCCCGCCGCCACCACGCTGCTCGGGCTCGAGAAGCGCCTCGGGCGTACCGCCGGGCCCGCGTCCGCGCGCTACGCCGCGGGGCTGCGCGCGCACCGCTACGACCCGCGCGCGCCGCACGCCCCGGGGGCGGACGAGCGCCGGGCGCTGCGACGCGAGCTCAGCTCGCGGACCGGTCTGGCCGGCCGCCTGCGCGCGCTGCTCGCCATCCCGCCGGGTGGTCCGCGGCCGGTTTAGCCGCCTCTAAGGTTTCCTCTCTACAACATCAGGCATGAGCCCAGTGATGTCTCCCGAGAAGCAGCGACCCGTAGCCTCGACCCTGATCGCCGGCGCGCTCGGCGGGCTGATCGTGCTGGTGCTCGGCGCCGTGCTGATCGCCACCGACGTGATCGAGACCGGCGACTCGCGGACGGTGGTCCGCGAGCAGGCCCCGATCTCGCAGCCTGCCTCCGACCCCGCCGCCACGGATGGGGGTCGCACGGTCCAGGACATCTACCGCGAGGAGGGCCGCGGGGTCGTCTTCATCCAGGCTCAGGGGGTCAGCGGTTCCTCCATCTTCGGCCAGGAGGAGGGCACCGCGACGGGATCCGGCTTCGTGGTGGACGAGGACGGGACGATCCTCACGAACGCGCACGTCGTTGACGGCGCCGACGAGGTCACGGTCAGCTTCGAGGAGGGCGGCGAGGCGATCGGCGCCGAGGTGAAGGGAGTGGATCCCGACACCGACCTCGCAGTGCTGAAGATCGACCCGGGCGAGGTCGAGAATCTGACGGTGCTGCCGCTGGGCGACTCCTCCGAGCTCCAGGTGGGCGACCCGGTCGTCGCGATCGGCAACCCGTTCGGCCTGCAGCGCACGGTGACCACGGGGATCGTGTCCGCGCTCCAGCGCCAGATCGACGCCCCGAGCGGCTTCTCGATCAGCAACGTGATCCAGACCGACGCCTCGATCAACCCGGGCAACTCGGGCGGCCCGCTGCTCGACGCCCACGGCCGGGTGATCGGCATCAACTCGCAGATCGCCACCGGCGGCGGCCAGGGCTCGGTCGGGATCGGCTTCGCCGTCCCCGTCAACACCGCCAAGGACCTGCTGCCGCGCCTCCGCGAGGGCGAGGAGATCGAGCGGGCCTACCTGGGCGTGACGATGCGAGACGTGACCGAGGAGACGGCTTCCGAGCTCGACCTTCCGGTGGACTCCGGCGCCCTGGTCGACGGGGTCGAGGAGGGCGACCCGGCCGACGAGGCCGGCCTGCGCGGCTCCGAGGTCGACGAGCTGTCCGGCGACGTGACGGAGCCGGGCGACCTGATCGTGAGCGTCGACGGCGATCCGGTCCGGAACGCCGACGACGTGGTGTCGGCCGTGGCGGGCAAGCAGCCCGGCGACACCATCGAGCTGGAGATCTACCGCGGCGACGACAAGCGCACGGTGCAGGTGGAGCTGGGCGAGCGCCCGGAGGAGCTGAGCGGCGGGGGCCTGCCGTAAGGCCGATGCTGAGCGGGGGCTCACGCCCCCGGACCCCCGCTGATTCCTGGCTGGCGGTCTAGCCTTCGGAGCGTGACCACCCGCATCAAGTTCTGCGGCGTGACCCAACCCTCCGACGCCCTCCGGGTGGCGGAGCTGGGCGCCTGGGCGCTCGGGATGATCTTCTGGCCCGCGAGCCCGCGGGCCTGCGCGATCGAGGACGCCGAGGCGATCGGCGGCGAGCTCCACCGCCGGCTGGAGCTCGTGGGGGTGTTCGTGAACGCCACGCTCGACGAGGTGGCGGCCACCGCCGACCTCTGCCGGCTGTCGATGCTCCAGCTCCACGGCGACGAGGGGCCGGCCTACTGCCGCGAGGCCGCGCGGCGCACCGGGGCCAAGGTCATGAAGGCCGCGCGCGTGCGCGACGCGGCGGCCGTCCATGACCTGGAGCGCTTCCACACCGACTTCCACCTGCTCGACGCCTATTCGCCGAGGAGCCCAGGGGGCACGGGCGAGAGCTTCGACTGGGAGCTGGCCCGCCTCCACCCGCGCCGGCCGCCGGTGGTGCTGTCGGGCGGGCTCACCGCGGAAAACGTGGGCACGGCGATCGAGGTGGGGCGGCCGTTCGCCGTCGACGTGGCGAGCGGGACCGAGGCCTCGCCGGGACGCAAGGACCCGGCCAAGCTGAAGGCGTTCGCGCGCGCGGTGGCGGCTGCCGACGAGCGGCTCGGGGCCGCCGCGTGAGCGCCGCACCGGCGGTCGAGCATCGCTTCGGCCCCTACGGCGGGCGCTACGTGCCGGAGACGCTGGTGCCGGCGCTCGACGAGCTCGAGCGCGAGTGGATCGCCGCCAGGTCCGACCCGGACTTCACGGGGGAGCTGGCGCGCCTGCTGCGCGACTACGTCGGCCGGCCCACACCGCTCTATCGCGCGTCGCGGCTGTCCGAGGCCGTGGGCGGCGAGGTGTGGCTGAAGCGCGAGGACCTCACGCACACCGGCTCGCACAAGATCAACAACGCGCTCGGTCAGGCCCTGCTGGCCCGCCGGATGGAGAAACCGCGCGTGATCGCCGAAACGGGCGCCGGGCAGCACGGCGTGGCGGCGGCCACGGCGTGCGCGCTGCTCGGGCTCGAGTGCATCGTCTACATGGGCACCGAGGACATGCGCCGCCAGCGGCCGAACGTCGAGCGGATGCGGCTGCTGGGCGCCGAGGTGGTGGGGGTGGACGCCGGCGCCCGCACGCTCAAGGAGGCCGTGTCCGCGGCGATCCGCGACTGGGTCACGAACGTGCGCTCGACGCACTACATCATCGGCTCCTGCGTCGGGCCCGCGCCGTATCCGGCGCTGGTGCGCGACCTGCAGCGGACGATCGGCGACGAGTCCCGCTCGCAGCTGCTCGATGCGGCCGGCCGGCTCCCCGACCGCGTGCTGGCCTGCGTCGGCGGCGGCTCCAACGCGATCGGCACCTTCGCCGGGTTCGTGGACGACGCCGGGGTGGAGCTGATCGGCGTGGAGGCGGCCGGTGAGGGGCTCGAGACGCGCCGTCACTCGGCGCCGCTCACGACCGGCGCCCGCGGCGTCCTCCACGGCGCCATGTCGGCGGTGCTCCAGGACGAGGAGGGCCAGATCCTCGAGGCGCACTCGATCTCCGCGGGTCTCGACTATCCGGGTGTCGGCCCGGAGCACGCCCACCTCAGGGACAGCGGCCGCGTCAGGTACGTGGCGGTGAGCGACGCCGAGGCGCTGGCCGCGTTCCGCCGTGTCTCCGAGCTCGAGGGCATCCTGCCGGCGCTCGAGCCCTCGCACGCGCTCGCCTGGCTTCTGGCCCATCCGTCCGGGGGCGTCGACCTCGTGACGCTCTCGGGCCGGGGCGACAAGGACCTGGCCGAAGTGCTGGCACTCGAGGGGGGTAGCGCTTGAGCGTCGCCGCCACCGGTGTCGACCGCATCGCGGCGGCGTTCGCCTCGCACGGCAAGCGGGCCGCGCTCATGCCCTACCTGATGGGCGGGCATCCGGGCCTCGACGCGTCGGCCGAGGCCGGCCTGGCGGCCGTCGACGCGGGGGCGGACCTGATCGAGCTCGGCATCCCGTTCTCGGACCCGCTCGCCGACGGCCCGGTGATCCATGCGGCCGCCACGGAGGCACTCGAGCGCGGGGCCACCCCGCACGGCGTGCTGCGCGTCTGCGAGCGGCTCGCCGAGCGGGTGCCCGTCGTGCTGCTGGTCTACGTGAACGTGGTGCTGACGGCAGGGGCGGAGGCCTTCGCCCTGCGGGCGGCGGCAGCCGGCGCTTCGGGGCTGATCGTGCCGGACCTGCCACACGACGAGGCGGGCGAGGTGCGAGCGGCCTGCGACGCCGAGGGACTCGCGCTGGTGCCGCTGGTGGCGCCCACGACGACGCCGGAGCGCGTGAGCGCCATCGGCGAAGACGCGCGCGGCTTCGTCTACACGGTTTCTCTCACCGGGACGACGGGCGAGCGCGACGTTCTGCCCCCGGAGCTGCCCGAGACAGTGACGGCGGTGCGTGCGGCGACGGAGGTGCCGGTGGCGGTCGGCTTCGGCATCTCGACGCCCGCGCACGCGAGCGCGGTGGCGGACTTCGCCGACGGCGTTATCGTCGGCAGCCGCGTCGTCCGCGCCGCGGCGGAGGGCGGCGGCCCTGCCGTGGGCGCGCTGGTCGGAGAGCTGGCGGAATCGCTCCGCTGAGCCTGCTCTGAGCGGCCGGTTTCGCTGGTAGGGTGGCCGCACCATGGCCCAGACGAAGACGACCGAGGGCACGGCCGCCCACGAGGCCGAGGCCGCACCGAAGCCCCGACGCCGGATCACCCGCCGCAAGGCGGTGGAGACTCACGCCCGCAGCTACTTCGACGCGATCGCGAGCCGCGACACGCAGGCGATGACGAGCCACTGGCGCCCGGACGGCGTGGACGACCTCGTCCCGCACGGCGTCCTGCGCGGGCACGGCGAGATCGCCGACTTCTTCGGCGAGCTGTTCGCCGCGGTCCCCGACCTCGAGACCACGGTCACGCGCGTGGTCGCCGGCGAGCGCCAGGCGGCTGTCGAGTGGCGCATGACGGGCCACTTCAGCGGCGGGCCGTTCCAGGGCATCGACCCCACCGGCCGGCGGGTCGAGATGCGCGGCCTCGACCTGCTCGAGATCGAGGACGGAGAGATCGTCGGCAACACCGCCTACTACGACGGCATGTCCTTCGCCCGCCAGATCGGCCTCATGCCGCCCGAGAACTCGGGCGCCGAGAGGGCTATGAAGGGCGCCTTCAACGCCGCCACGCGCGCGCGCCGCGCCGTCGCCGACTGGAGATCGTCGCGGTGATCGTGCTGGTGGCCCTCACCGTGGGGCTCGTCTGGTGGATCGCGGCGTGGGCCTTCGGCGTCAAGGCCTTCGACGCCTTCCTGCTGACCATGTTCCTCGTGGTCAGCGCGGCCGCGTACATGCTCGTCAAGCCGTTCCTCGACCAGCTGCTGGGCCGCGAGGCGGCTTCGACGGAAGAGCGCGGCGCGGGCGCGGGCCTCTAGCCGAAGAACGCCGCCGCCGCGGCGTACTCCTCCGGCGGCACCTTGCGCAGGTCGGCCACCGCCTCGCTGAGCGCCACCAGCTCGATCTTCGTGCCGCGCAACGCGGGCATCACGCCCCAGCGGCTCTCGTTCGCGGCGTCGACGGCCGCCAGTCCGAGCCGGGTGGCCAGCACGCGGTCGAAGGCCGTGGGCGTGCCCCCTCGCTGGATGTGCCCAAGCACGGTGGCGCGCGTGTCGAAGCCGGTGCGCTCGCCGATCTCGCGTTCGAGCAGCTGGCCGATGCCGCCGAGGCGCTCGTGCCCGAACTCGTCCTTGTCGCCGGCGTCAGCCGCAAGCACCGGGCTCGGCCCGGTGCGCGCGGAGCCGGGTCTGTCGAGGGTGCCCTCCTGCGGGGTCGCGCCCTCCGCCACGACGACGATCGAGAAGAAGCGCCCGCGCGAGTGTCGCCGCCGGATCAGCCGCACGACCTCCTCGATGTCGAACGGGCGCTCGGGGATCAGGATCACGTCGGCGCCGCCGGCCAGTCCCGAGTACAGGGCGATCCAGCCGGCGTGCCGCCCCATGACCTCCACGATCATCACGCGGTTGTGGCTCTCTGCCGTGGTGTGGAGCCGGTCGATCGCCTCCGTCGCGATCTGCACCGCGGTGTCGAACCCGAAGGTCATGTCGGTGCCGCCCAGGTCGTTGTCGATCGTCTTCGGCACCCCGAGCACCGGTAGGCCGTGCTCGCCGTGGAGGCGCGCGGCGGCGCCCAGCGTGTCCTCGCCGCCGATCGCGATCAAGCCCTCCAGGTTGAGCGTGCGCAGGTTCTCCGCGATCCGCTCCGGGCCGCCCTCGTGCTTGAACGGGTTGGTCCGCGACGAGCGCAGGATCGTGCCGCCGCGCGGCAGGATCCCGCGCGTCGACTCGATCGTGAGCTCGTCGTAGACGTTCTCGAGCGGCCCGCGCCAGCCGTCACGGAAGCCGACGATGGCGTGCCCGTGCGCGTCGATGCCCTTGCGCACCACAGCCCGGATGACCGCGTTGAGCCCGGGGCAGTCGCCGCCCCCCGTCAGCACTCCGATGCGCACGGGCGAGACGATATATACGGCCGTCACAATCAGCGGCTTGGCGCGATGGACCACAACCACGACCGCGATCGCGGTGACAGCGATCGCCGCCACGCTCGGCGGCTGTCTCGGCGGCGACGACCGCACGAGCCGCATCGAGGGGCGCTCCGTCACCGTCTACACGAGCCTGCCCTACCACGGCGCCTCGGCCGACGCCGCGCGCGCCACCGCGGCCGGCGAGCGGCTGGCGCTCGAGGACGCGGGGGGGCGCGCGGGCCGGCTCGAGGTGAAGCTGGTCCAGCTCGACTCCTCCGAGCCGGGCGAGCGCCTGTGGGATCCGGACCTCGTGAGCGCGAACGCCGAGCGTGCCGTGGACGACCCGCGGGCAATCGCCTACGTGGGCGAGCTCGACTACGGCGCCTCGGCGGTGTCGGTGCCGATCACGAACGACGCGGGCCTCCTCCAGGCCTCGCCCGCGGACGGACTGACGAGCCTGACGCGGACCCCGCCGGGTCGGTCGCGGGCGGGGCCGGAGCGCTACTACCCCGAGGACGTGCGCAGCTTCCTGCGCCTGGTGCCGGCGGACGAGCTCCAGGCGGAGGCCCTGATGGCGCAGGTGCGCGAGGACGGCGCCGGCAGCGTGGCCCTGCTGAACGACTCGGAGATCCACTCGCGCGAGCTGGCCGGCGTCATCGCCGCGCTCGCCCGCCGAGACGGGCCCGACCTCGTCGAGGCCGAGGAGTATCGCGGACGCGTGGACGAGATCCCCGACCTGATCCGCGACCTCTCCGACGAGGACCCGGAGGCGGTGGTCTACGCGGGCATCGCCGGGCCCGGCACCGGGCGCATCCTGGCCCAGATCGACCGGGCCCTGCCGGGCGTCCCGGTCTACGGCACGACCGGCATGCTGGCCCGCGACCCGGCCGTGCCGATCCCGGCGGCGCCCGCCAGCGTCCACGCGCTCGCCTCGACCCCGCCGGTGAGCGAGCTGACCGCCGCGGGGCGGCGCCTGCTCGTCCGGGTTCGCCGGACCCACGGACAGCGCGCAGCGAGACCCGAGGCGGTGTACGGCTACGAGGCCATGCGGCTCGTGCTCGACGCCATCCGCGCCGCCGGGGCCGACCGGGCTCGGGTGATGCGCGAGGCGCTTCGCGCACGTGAGCGCGACTCCCCGCTCGGCACCTACCGCGTGCGGGGCACGGGAGAGGTCGAGCCGGACCGTTTCGCGCTCTACGCCCTCCGCGATGGGCTGTTCGAGTTCGAGCGGATGCTCGAGTGACGACCATCCAACCCCACCCGGCCCGCGGCTACCTGCTCGCGGCAGCAGGCGCCGCCCTGTTCTCGCTCAACGGGATCTGGGCCCGCGAGCTGCTCGACGACGGCGTCGACGCCGCCCGGCTGTCGCAGCTCCGCTCGGCGGGGGCCTGGCTGATCCTGCTGGTAGTGCTGGCTGCGGCCCGGCCGCGGCTCCTGCGCGTCGACCGAGCGCTGCTGCCCGGCCTCGCGTTCCTGGGCGTCGTGGGCCTCGCCGCGGTGCATGCCACGTTCTTCCTGGCGATCGACCGGCTCGAGATCGGCCCCGCCCTGACGATCCAGTACCTGGCCCCGCTGGCGCTGCTCCTGTGGCTGCGGATCGTGCACGGCCGCCGGGTCGCGGCGAGCCTGTGGGGCGCGGTGGCACTCTCGCTCGCGGGGTGTTTCCTCGTCGTGCGCGCCTACGACGCCGGCGACCTCGATGGCGTGGGCCTGCTGGCCGCCTTCGGCTCGATGGTCACGTTCGCGATCTACATGGTCGGCTCCGAGCGGGCCGGCCACCGGCTCGAGCCGGTCACGACGCTGTTCTGGGTCTTCGGTTTCGCCACGCTCTTCTGGGCGCTCGCCACCCCGTGGTGGACGTTCCCCTGGGACGGGCTCGACTCGGTCCGGAACGTTCTGTTCGGCGCCGCGCTCGTCGTGGCGGGCACGCTCGTGCCGTTCACGTTCATCGTCGCCTCGCTCCGCCACATCCCGGCGCCGCGCGCGGCCGTGGTGGCCACGCTGGAGCCGGCTCTGGCGGCGGTGTTCGCCTGGATCTTCCTCGGCGAGGAGCTCGCCGCGGTGCAGATCGCGGGCGGCGCGGTCGTGATCACGGCGGTCGCCTGGGTGCAGTCGAAGCGCCCCGACCTGGAGGCCGAGGGCGCGCCTCCGAGCCGTTCGAAGGCCAGATTTTCTCCGCGTTAAGAGCGGGGTTCGTGAACGCACGGCACCGTGAGGCGTGCATAGGATGCCGGGCAGGTAGGAGCCATCTCCCCATAGGAGGGAACATCTTGCGAGTACGTTGGCTGGCAGTCTTCAGCTGCCTCCTCGCCGCATTCGCCGTAGGCATGACCGCCTGCGGCGATGACGACGACGACGGCGGCGACGGCGGCGGGGGCGAAGGCGGAGGCGGAGGGACGGTCAACGTCTACTCCTCGCTGCCGCTTCAGGGCGCCTCCCGTCCGCAGACCACGGCGATGGTCGAGGGAATCAGGCTGGCCCTGCAGCAGAACAACGGCAAGGCGGGTGAACTGACCGTCAAGTACACGTCCCTGGACGACTCGACGGCGCAGGCCGGCACCTGGACGCCGGAGGCCACTCAGGCCAACGCGCGCCGGGTCGCGGGCGACGACGCTGCGGTCGCATACATCGGCGAGTTCAACTCGGGCGCGAGCGCGGTCTCGATCCCGCTGCTGAACGAGGTCCCGATCGCCCAGATCAGCCCGGCCAACACGGCCGTCGGCCTGACCTCGGACGAGCCGGGCGCCGACGAGGGCGAGCCCGACAAGTACTACCCGACGGGCGAGCGCCATTACCTGCGCATCGTGCCGAAGGACACCATCCAGGGCGCCGCGCTGGCGACGCTCATGAGTGAGGACGGATGCGGCAACGCGTACATCCTCAACGACAAGGAGGTGTACGGCGCGGGTCTGGCGCGGAACATCGAGAGCGCCGCGCAGGACGTCGGCCTCGAGATCCTCGGCAACGAGGGCATCGATCCGAAGGCGCCCAACTTCCGCTCGCTGGCGGCGAAGATGGAGTCGGAGGGCATGGAGTGCTTCGTGTTCTCGGGCATCACCGCCAACGGCGCGGTCCAGCTGTACAAGGACGTGGCGGCGGCATCGCCGGACGCCCAGCTCTACGGACCTGACGGTGTGGCCGAGTCCGGCTTCTCCGATCCGGCCGAGGGCGGCATCCCGGGTGACGTGGCGAGCCGCGTCAAGGTGACGGTCGCGACGCTGGCGCCCGACGAGTATCCGCCCGAGGGCCAGAAGTTCTTCGAGGACTTCGAGGCGGAGTACGGCGAGGCGAACCCGGACCCGTACGCCATCTACGGCTACGAGGCCATGCGGCTCGTGCTCGACACGTGCGAGGAGCTCGGTCCGGACTGCACCGATCGGCAGGCCATGATCGAAGCGCTGTTCAGTACGAAGGGTCGTGAGTCGGTGCTCGGCACCTACGACATCGACGAGAACGGCGACACGACGCTGACGGACTACGGCGTCTACACGATCAAGGGTGGCGAGCTGCAGTTCGACCAGACCATCCAGGCCGAGGGCGGCTGATCCGGCCCTCTCGGTAGGCAGTACGTCGGGGGGCGGGCCTTTCGGCCCGCCCCCCGTACGTGATAGAAGTCGCACGACGAGGGACTGAGGGGATTTTGGAGGCCAGTACCGAAGCTGCCCGGCTGCCCATCCGCACCAACAGGTGGGATCGGGTGCGCGGCTACATCGGGGAGTACGGGCTCATCGCCGTGCTCCTAGTGATGCCCGTCTTCTACGGCATCCAGGACCTGAGCGACGAGGGCAGCCTCGCGCCGCTCGGCAACAACATCGTCGACGGCCTCTCGAACGGTGCGATCTGGGCGCTCGTGGCGCTCGGCTACACGCTCGTCTACGGCATCATCGAGCTGATCAACTTCGCCCACGGCGAGGTCTTCATGATCGGCTCGCTCGTCACCGCGGGCTTCTTCGGCACGCTCGGGCTGACCGTCTCCACCGGGGTCGGGGGACTGATCCTGGGTCTGTCGCTCACGCTCGTCCTGGCCATGCTCGCGAGCGGCGCGCTGAACGTGATGATCGAACGGGTGGCCTACCGACCACTCAGATCGGCGCCGAAACTGGCGCCGCTGATCACCGCGGTCGGGTTCTCCTTCATCCTCCAGAACGTCGGCATCCTCTGGATCGGCGGGTCGCCCGAGGGGATCCCGGACGTGATCCGGGCCCAGCGGGAGCTGTTCGAGATCGGCGGCGTCTCGGTGTCCCGTGGTGACGTGCTCGCCGTCGCGGCCACCATCCCGTTGGTCCTGCTGCTCACGACCTTCATCGCCCAGAGCCGGCTGGGCCGCGCCATGCGAGCGACCGCCCAGGATCCCGAGGCGGCACGGCTGATGGGCATCAACGTCGACACGACGATCTCCGTGACGTTCCTGCTCGGCGGCATCATGGCCGGCGCCGCCGGTCTCATCTACGCGCTCTACCAGACGACGATCTGGTACTTCCAGGGCTTCCAGGCCGGGCTGATCGCCTTCACGGCAGCGGTGATGGGCGGCATCGGCAACCTGAAGGGCGCCGTGCTCGGCGGCTTCATCATCGGGATCATCCAGCAGATCTCCGACAACCGGACGGAGATCCTCGGGCCCGAATGGACGAACGTCGTGGTGTTCACCTATCTCGTCCTGATCATGGTCTTCCGCCCGTCCGGCCTGCTCGGCGAGGAGACGCGGGAGGCCGGATGACCAAGACTGCGCCCGCCCTCCGCAGGCCCGGGATGAAGACCGACACGCGCACGCTGGCCGTCCTCGGCGCCGCGCTGGTGGTGACGCTCTGGATGGCGGACCAGATCGAGATGGACCTCTTCATGGCATTCGTGCTGTGGGTCCTGATCGCCATACGCGTGGTCCTCCACGAGAACAGGGTCGCGCTGATCGGGACGCTCGTGGCGCTGGCGATATGGGCGATCGTGCTGCCGTTCTTCCAGGACTCCGGCGGCGGCTTCATCGAGGACGCCACGCAGGCGCTCGCCCTCACCGTGATGGCCCTGGGGCTCAACATCATCGTGGGGTTCGCCGGGCTGCTCGACCTCGGCTACGTCGCCTTCTACGCGCTCGGCGCGCTCACGACCGGCTGGTTCATGTCCGGCTTCTTCGCCGGCGCGGGGGGCGGGGAGGGTTTCTCCCTGCTGGTCGGGGAGCCCGCCTCGAACCTGCCCGGAGTCCACTTCAACTTCCTGATGGTGCTCTTGATCGCGGTGGTGGTGACCACGATTGCCGGCATGCTCATAGGCCTGCCGACACTCCGGCTCAGAGGCGACTACATCGCGATCGTGACGCTTGCCTTCGGCGAGATCGTCGGCCGCCTCGTGATCAACGGCGACACGATCCACCTGTTCGGCGAGCAGCTCACCAACGGCCGCCAGGGCATCACCCCGATCGACAAGATCGACCTGCCGTTCCTGGAGCCGTTCAGCGGGCTCGAGCTCAGACCGTGGTACTGGGTGGCGCTCGCTCTCGTGGGCGTCACGCTCTTCGTGAACTACCGCCTGCGCGACTCCCGTCTCGGCCGCGCATGGATCGCGCTGCGCGAAGACGAGGTCGCGGCCGCCTCGATGGGCGTCCCGCTCGTGAAGACGAAGCTGCTCGCCTACGGCACGGGCGCCGCGTTCGGCGGCATGGCCGGCGTTTTTCTCGGCTCGTACCTGAACACGGTCAACGCCGACCAGTTCCAGTTCTCGTTCTCGATCTTCATCCTGGCCATGGTCATCCTCGGCGGACTGGGCTCGATCGAGGGAGTGATGCTCGGCGCCATCGTGCTGTCGTTCATCAACTACAACCTGATCCCCGACGTGTTCAACGACTACCCGTCGAAGGTCGGGCTCGACTTCGACCTCAGCGAGCTGTCCTTCGGCATCTTCGGATTCCTGCTCGTGATCATGATGGTGCTCAGGCCGGAGGGCCTGATCCCCGAGCGAAGGCGCAAGATCGAGCTCACCGAAGGGGTCGGCGCGGGCGACACCGCGTTCGGCGGCGGCGAGACGATCCAGGAGGTGCGGGCGTGAACGCCGACGGCGCGGGCCTCCTCACCGCGGAGAACGTGACAAAGGTCTTCGGCGGTCTCGTGGCCGTGGAGGACGTGACCTTCAGCGTGCCGGAGCGCGGGATCGTCTCGATCATCGGACCCAACGGCGCCGGCAAGACGACGTTCTTCAACATGCTCACCGGCCTGTACCGGCCCACCTACGGGCGTATCCGCTTCGACGGCAGGAACGTGACGGGAAGGCGGCCCGACCTCATCATGAAGGACGGGATGGCGCGGACGTTCCAGAACATCCGCCTGTTCGGGACGATGACAGCGCTCGAGAACGTGATGGTCGGCCAGAACGCGCGGATGAGGGCCGGGCTGTTTGGCTCCATCTTCCGCGTGCCGCGCGTCCGCCGCGAGGAGCGCTCCGTCGAGGAGAAGGCGCGTGAGACGCTCGCCTACGTCGGGATCGCGGAGAGCCAGTTCGAGCAGATGTCGATCAACCTGTCCTACGGCGACCAGCGCCGGCTCGAGATCGCTCGCGCGCTGGCTTCCGACCCCAAGCTGCTGCTGCTCGACGAGCCCACGGCGGGCATGAACCCGCAGGAGTCCGCCGCCCTCACCGACTTCATGCGCAAGGTGCGCGACGAGCGGGGCCTCACGATCCTCCTGATCGAGCACGACATGCAGGTCATCATGGAGGTGTCCGAGCACATCACCGTGCTCGACCACGGCCAGAAGATCGCCGAGGGCACGCCCGAGGAGGTGCGCACCAACGAGCGCGTGGTCGAGGCGTATCTCGGCAAGCAGGGCGAGAAGGAGGCCGAGGCGGGCGCCGCGAGGCGGGAGGGGACCACCTGATGCCGCTGCTCGAGGTCTCGGACGTCCACACCTTCTACGGCAACATCGAAGCGCTCAAGGGCGTCTCGCTCACCGTGGAGGAGGGCGAGGTGGTCACGCTGATCGGCTCGAACGGGGCCGGCAAGTCGACCACCCTCCGCTCCATCTCGGGGCTCACGCCGCCGCGTCAGGGCTCGATCAAGTTCGAGGACACCGAGATCGGCGAGGTGCCCCCGCAGGAGATCGTGGAACGCGGCATATCGCTGTCGCCCGAGGGACGCCACGTCTTCCCGCGCATGACCGTTCGCGAGAACCTCGACCTCGGCGCCTACCTCCGCAAGGACCGCGACGGCATCGAGAACGACCGCGAGCGGGTCTACTCGCTGTTCCCGCGACTCAAGGAGCGCGAGCGCCAGAAGGGCGGCACGATGTCCGGCGGCGAGCAGCAGATGCTCGCGATCGGACGCGCGCTCATGGCAAATCCGCGACTGCTGCTGCTGGACGAGCCCTCGATGGGCATCGCGCCGATCCTGGTCGAGCGCATCTACGAGACGATCGCCGAGATCAACCGGCAGGGCACGACGATCCTGCTCGTCGAGCAGAACGCCAACTACGCGCTGGAGGTGTCGAAGCGCGGCTACGTGCTCGAGACCGGCAAGGTCGCGCTCGAGGACCAGTCGAGCGCGCTGCGCACCAATCCAGAAGTCCAGAAGGCCTACCTGGGAGCGTGACGATGGATCTGCTCGCCGTCATCGGAGCCGGAGCGCTGTGGCTCACGTACCTGTGGCTGGCGGCCGCGATCGTCGCGTCTTACCTGTCCGCGCGCAAGGGCTACGGGGAGAAGCTGGGGCTCGCCTTCGGGCTGCTGCTGTCCGTGATCGGCGTGGTGATCTGGCTCGTCTGGCCGGCCAAGCCCGACTCGCGCTGGAAGCTGCAGGGCGTGGTCGGCAGCAAGGGCAAGACGGTCGCCGAGCTGCGCGCCGAGCAGCAGGCGATACGCGAGCAGCAGACCTAGACCACGGTTCTGAGCGCAGCCTCCAGCCCGGGCCGGCGGAATTCGTAGCCGAGCTCCTGCAGGCGCCGCGGCACGGCCCGCTGGCCGGTGGTCACGATCGTGGCCATTTCGCCGTAGAGGGTCTTCACGGCGAGGGCGGGCACGGGTGCGAACGCCGGGCGACGGAGGACGCGGCCGAGCGTCCTGGAGAACTCTTTGTTGGTCGCCGGCTCCGGAGCCGTGACGTTGACGGGACCGCCCTGCTCCATGTCCAGCAGGAACACGACCGCACCCACGACATCATCCAGATGCACCCAGGGCAGGTACTGATTCCCGCCCGCCACCGGCCCGCCGATGCCGAGCTTGAAGAACGGCAGCATCTTCTCCAGCGCGCCGCCGCGCGGAGAGAGCACCACACCGGTGCGCGTCAGCACCACCCGACCGGGCGCCTTGCGCGCCTCCGCCTCCCAGTCGCGCACCACGCCCGCGAGCCAGTCGCTCCCGGCCGGCTCGTCCTCGCCGAGCGGCTCGTCGCCGCGCGGCCCGTACCACCCGCTGGCCGACTGCGATACCAGCGTCCGCGGCCGCTCCGCCTCGGGCAGGTCGCCGAGCGCGGTCACGAGGTTGCGGGTGGGCAACACGCGCGAGTCGCGGATCTCGCGCTTCGCCTCGCCGGACCAGCGCTGGGCGATGGTCTCGCCGAGCAGATGGACCACGGCGTCCCGCCCGCGCAGGGCCTCGGCCGGCGGCGGCTCGCCCTTCGGCTCGCTCCACTCGAGCGTCTCGACCCCCAGGCCGGCCCGGGCCGGGTTGCGCGACAGCGCCGTCACCTCGTCGCCGCGCGCGACAAGCTCGCCGACGAGGGCGCGTCCGATCGTTCCGGTCGCGCCGGTGACGGTTACGCGCATCAGCCGATCGCGGCCCGCTCCACCGTCGGCTGATCGGGCTCCGCCGGCTCCCCGGAGCGCTCCGCCACCTCAGCCACGGCGCTCGCCACCGCCTGGCCCACGTCGCGGTTGAACACGCTCGGGATGATGTAGTCCTCGTCCAGCTCCTCGTCCTCCACCACGCTGGCGATGCCCTGCGCGGCGGCCACCTTCATCTCCTCGCTGATCGTCGTGGCGCGCGCGTCGAGCGCTCCGCGGAACACCCCCGGGAAGGCGAGCACGTTGTTGATCTGGTTGGGGTAGTCGGAGCGGCCCGTGGCCATCACGCGCACGTGGGGGGCGGCCTCCTCGGGCCTGACCTCCGGGTTCGGGTTCGCCATGGCGAAGACGAACGGGTCCCTGTTCATCCGCTGCAGGTCGGCGGCGTCGATGATGCCCGGCCCGGACAGCCCGATGAAGAGGTCTGTGCCCTCGATCACCTCCCGCGGGGAGCCGTCGCGGCGGTCCGGGTTCGTGTTCTCGGCCAGCCAGCGCTTGGGCGCGTTCATCGAGCCGGCCTGGTAGTCGTCGCGGCCGAGGTGGATGGCGCCGAAGCGGTCGCAGGCGACGATCGAGGTGACGCCGCCGTCCATCAGGATCTTGGCCACCGCCACTCCCGCGGCGCCTGCGCCGACCATCAGCACCTCGAGGTCCTCCATCCGGCGTCCGGTCAGCCGGCAGGCGTTGATGAGCGCCGCCAGGGTGACGATGGCGGTGCCGTGCTGGTCGTCGTGGAAGACGGGGATGTCGAGCGCCTCCTGCAGCCGCTGCTCGATCTCGAAGCAGCGCGGCGAGGAGATGTCCTCGAGGTTGATGCCGCCGAAGGTGGGCGAGATGCGCACGACGGTCTCGACGATCTCGTCGACGTCCTTGGTGTTGAGGCAGATCGGGAAGGCGTCGACGTCGGCGAACTCCTTGAACAGCATCGCCTTGCCCTCCATCACGGGCATGGCGGCCTCGGGGCCGATGTCGCCCAGCCCGAGCACGGCGGTCCCGTCGGTGACGACGGCGACGGTGTTGGCCTTGATCGTGTACTTGAACGCCTTCTGGCGGTTCTCGGCGATCGCGCTGCACACGCGAGCCACGCCCGGGGTGTAGGCCATCGAGAGGTCCTCGCGCGTCTTCACCGGGATGTTCAGGCCGGTGTGGATCTTGCCGCGCCGGTGGACCTCGAAGGTGCGGTCGGTGATCTCGACGACCTTCGCGGCGCGGATCGACTGCACAGCCGTGATCACCTGGCCGCGGTGCTCGACGCTCGAGCACTCCACGGTGATCTCGCGAAGCGTGTGGTCGCCCTTCGCCTCGACGGTGTCGACGGCAACGATGGCGCCGCCGGCCCGCGTGATGGCGGCGGTGACCTTGCCGAGCACGCCGCCCGGCCTGCTCGGGAGCTCGACCCGCAGTGTGAGCGAGAACTGTGCGCCTGGGGATGCCATCGACGGAAGCCTACGGTTTCGGGGTCTCCGGACACGGGTAGCGCATCAGTGCTCACGGCAGGGGAGGCTTTCGATGAGCGACGCTCGGCGCGGTCGGCGGCGGCACGCGATGCGTGCCTGGACGGGAACCCTTGCGATCGCGGTGATCGCCATTACCGGGCCGGCGGCCACGGCCGCCCCGCTCGAGGACCGCGACGCCCGCGCCGGCCGCATCGCCCCGAGCGCCGAGCAGAAAGCCGCCGCCGAGCGCATCGCCGGCTCCGTGCGCTGGAGCGACTTCGGCACGCCGCGCTCCATGATCCGCCATGGCGGCTTCCTCGCCAGGGGCGTCGCCGGCGCGGACGCCGTGACGGCGGCCCGCAATTGGCTCGACGCCAACCGGTCGCTGTTCCGGCTCGACTCGGTCGACGCTCTCGAGGTCACCCAGGACACTCGCCTGGTCGACTCGGACGGGCACGTCGTGGGCTTCCGTCAGCGCTTCGGCGGCCTGCCCGCCGGCCTGGACGGGCAGGTCACGCTCGGCCTGCGCTCGGTCGGAGGCGCCTGGGACGTCGCCTACGTGTCCTCGAGCCTGGCGCCGAGTGGCGAGCTGTCCGGCGAGCGCCGGCTGTCCGCGACCGAGGCCTGGGCCCGGGCCGCCGCCGACGTGGGCCGCGGCGCACCCGGGGCGCGCATCGGCTCGCCGAAGACCGACGGGCGCTGGAGCGTGTTCGCCGTGGACGGCTTCGCACAGGCGCAGCGCGCCCGCGAGGTGGCCGTGCCCACGCCGCAGGACGGCGTGCGGCGCGCGTGGGAGACGCTCATCACCGACGTGCGCGCCGGCCAGGCCACCGGCTACACCCACTTCATCGACGCCGAGACGGGGGCGGTGCTGCTCCGCCTGGACAACGCCATGCAGTCCCACCCGCCCGCCGAGGTGTTCGAGGGCTCGCTGCCGCCGACCGACGGTGCCTGTAGCGAGGAGGGCCCCTGGACCGTCGCGCCCGGCGAGAGCGTCGAATCGATCGCGGCCACCGTTCAGGCCACGCTGCCGGTCAACGACGTGGTGCTGAACCTCAGACGCGACGGCACGATCGTCGCCAGCCAGGACACGCTGTTCAGCCCCGAGGCGCTCGTGTACGACCCGCCCGACGCGGGCGTTGGCACCTACGTCCTCGAGGTGTGCGACTTCGGCGACGGGACGCCGTGGGTCCCCCCGGCCACCTACACGGGCCAGATCGCCTTCAACGGCGCGGCGGGCTCGGACACCGCCACGCCGTACCCGCCGATGTGGAAGGTGTTCCCGGCCTACCCGCGGATCGGCAACGAGACGTTCCCGTGGAACTTCCCGAGCGACGACATCCGCGAGCTGTGGTGCTGGGAGTCGACTGAGGGCTTCCCGCCGGCACCGGTGACCGGGCCCGGCGGCGAGCTATGTGACCGTGAGGTGCAGAACCTGGCCTCGCGGTTCCCCTGGGACGTCGACGGGCGGACGCAGCAGCCGACGTTCACCACCGACGGCAACAACGCCTCGAGCGCCGAGGCCTGGTTCAGCCCGCTCACGCCGGGCGGCGCGCAGCGGCCGGCGAGCCTGCAGCGCCAGTACGTCTACCCGTGGCAGAACGCCTGGCATGTGAACGGCGGCAACCCGCCCGGCTGCTCGCAGACGAACTTCACGCCGGGCGGCAACGACATCGACGCCGCGGTGACGAACCTGTTCGTGATGCACAACCGCATGCACGACTGGTCCTACTTCCTCGGCTTCGACGAGCGCCGCTGGAACGCCCAGGAGTCGAACTTCGGCACCGGAGGCACCGCCGAGAATGACCCGCTCCTCGGCGACGCCCAAGCGGGCGCGGTGAACGGCGGCTTCCCCAGCTACCTGGGACGCGACAACGCGAACATGATCAGCAACCCGGACGGCGTGCCCTCGATCACGAACATGTACCTGTGGCAGCCGATCGCGGGCACCTTCTACGCCCCGTGCGTCGACGGCGACTACGACATGATGGTCATCGGCCACGAGTACGGCCACATGATCGAGAACCGCATGATCGGCAAGGGTCAGCGGCGGGCGGAGCACCACGCGGGCGCCATGGGCGAGAGCTTCGGCGACCTGATGGCGATGGAGCAGCTGAACGAGAACGGCTTCGTCCCCGTCGGCAACGAGAACCCGTTCGCGGTCGGCGCCTACGTGACCGGGAACAAGGACCGCGCGATCCGCAACTACGGGATGAACTTCCCGCGCACCGGCGCGTTCCCGACGCCCGGCGTGTCCCTCGTGAGGCGCACGGGCCCGATGGTGGACCCGCTCGGCTTCGCCAACATGGGCTACGACATAACCGGGCCGCAGGTGCACGCCGACGGCGAGATTTGGAGCGCCACGAACTTCGACATCCGGCAGGCGCTGGCCTCGAAGTACGCGGGGGCGTTCCCGCCGTCGAACCTCGCGCTCCAGCGCTCCTGCGCGGCCGGCCAGCGCCAGGCGAACGAGTGTCCCGGCAATCGCCGTTGGATGCAGATCGTGTTCGACGCGTACCAGCTGATGCCGGTCGCGCCGAGCATGCTCGACGCGCGCGACGCCTACCTCGCGGCCGACATGATGCGCTTCGGCGGCGCCAACCAGAACGAGCTGTGGCTGGCGTTCGCGCGGCGCGGCTTCGGGGTCGACGCGGCCAGCAGCAACACCGCCGACGACACCGACACCGACCCCACGCCGGACTACGCATCGCCGCGGCAGGGCGCCTCGAACGTGCAATTCCGCGCGATCGCATCCGATGAGGGCGGCGGCCTGGTCACGAACGCGCGCTTCTACGTCGGCCACTATGAGGCCCGCACCTCGCCGGTGGCGGACACCGATCCCGCGACCACCGGGCCGAACCTCGACGACCGGGCCCGGTTCGCGCCGGGCACGTACGAGTTCGTGGTGCACGCGCCCGGCTACGGTCACCTGCGGCTGCGGCGCAGCTTCAGCGGCGGCGGCTCGCCGATCGTGACCGCAGAGCTCCCCACCAACTACGCCTCGCGCTCGAAGGGCGCTACGGCGACCGGTGACGGCGAGGAGCACGAGGAGCTGATCGACGACACCGAGCGCACGAGCTGGGACCGCACCGGCGCCCAGCCGAGCGTGAGCGGCAGCCAGGTGACCGTCGACCTCCACGGCGGCCTTCAGCGGATCAACCGCGCCCAGGTGAGCGCGCTGCTCGAGGTCGGCATGAACCGCTTCACCGCGCTGAGGCGATTCAGGCTCGACGTCTCGACGAACGGCACGACGTTCCGGACGCACTTCACAAGCCCCCCGAACGCGTTCCCGGGCTTCAACCCGCGCCCGGTGGCGCCGGAGATGATCCTGCGCTCGTTCTCGTTCCCGGCGGTGACCGCCTCGCACGTGCGGATCGTGGTGCTGGCCAATCAGTGCACGGGCAACACCGCCTTCCACGGCGACCAGGACAGCGACCCGACGAGCGGGAGCGACTGCCGCCTCGGGTCGCCGGGAGCGACCCCTGTGGACATCTTCGGCGACCTGCCGCAGGTGGTGGCGCCGCGCGACAACGAGGTGCACATCGCCGAGCTGCAGCTGTTCGAGAGCGGGACCGGGAGCAGCGGTTAGGGTCGCGCTGACGGGTGGCGTCGATACGGTTAGTCCGTGGTCGATGACTCGCCTCGTGAGCTCTACCTGATCGACGGGAACAGCCTCGTCTTTCGCGCCTTCTTCGCCCTCCCGGAGTCGATCTCGACCTCCAAGGGCTTTCCCACGAGCGCGATCTTCGGCTTCGCGTCGATGCTCGTGAAGCTCATCTCCGACTACGGCGTGAAGCCCACGCTCGTGGTGTGGGACGCCGGCATGTCCGGCCGCGACGAGGTCTACGACGAGTACAAGGCGGGCCGCCGCGAGCGCCCCGACCTGCTGGCCGAGCAGTGGCCGCACTTCCACCCGCTGGTGGAGTCGTTCGGCTATCGCAACGTGAAGGTGCAGGGCTATGAGGCCGATGACGTGATCGCCACCCTCACGCGCGAGGCGCGCGAGCAGGGCATCGAGGTGACCGTCGTGACGGGCGACCGCGACCTGTTCCAGCTCGTCGAGCCCGGCGTGCGGGTGATGGCCACGGGCAGGGGCATCACCGACACGAAGATCTACGACACCGACGCCGTGGTCGACCGCTACGGCATCCCGCCCGAGAAGATCCCCGACTTCGTCGGGCTGAAGGGCGACACCTCCGACAACATCCCGGGCGTCCCGGGCATCGGCGACAAGACCGCCTCCCAGCTCCTGCAGGAGTGGGGCGACCTGGAGGGGGTGCTGGCGAACGTCGACAGCATCTCGGGCGCCAAGCGCAAGCAGAACCTGACCGAGCACGCGCAGAACGCGCGTATCTCCAAGCAGCTCGCCACCGCGCAGCGGAACATCGAGGTGGACATCGATCTCGACGGGGTCGCCGCTCACGAGCCGGACCGCTCGGCGCTCCGAACGACGTTCCGCGAGTTCGAGCTGCGGGCACCGCTCGAGCGACTCGAGGAGGCGCTCGGCGAGGACGACGCGGCCCCCGCCGAGCGGGTCGCGGAGCTGGTCGAGGTGGAGGCGCGGGAGACGCCGCTGGCCGAGCTGGCCGCCCTCGACGGGGAGCTGGTGGCGATCGCCGCGCTGCGGCCGGGCGAGGCGCCGGACCAGGCGGCGGCGGCCGCCCCGCCGGCGGAGGAGGAGGATCCCGACGAGGCGCCCGGCGTGGAGGCGGACGACGCGGTCGAGATCGCCGAGGCGCCGCCGGCCGCCACGCCCACGCACGGGGCCGCCCAGGGGTCGTTCGACTTCGACGGCGCGGCGCCGCGCGGCCCCCTCACGGTGGCCGCCTGGGCGGGGGAGGACGTGCTCCTCTCGGAGGCGGAGACGCTCGCCGCGTTCGTGATGGCCCGCGGCGAGCGGCCGATCGTGACGCACGACTGGAAGACGATCGCGATGGCCGACGACCCGTGCGCGGCGCCGCCGCTGTCGCACGACACCATGGTCGCCGCCTACCTGATCGATCCCGCGCGGCGCGGCTACCCGCTCGACGAGCTGGCGGCGGAGGCGGGCCTCGGGGCCCAGGTGGAGGGGGGCGACGGCGTGGCCGAGCGGGCCGTGCTCACGCGGGTGCTCGCCGAGCGCCAGCGCGAGCGCCTCGAGGAGGACGGCCTCACGAGCCTCTTCCACGAGATCGAGCTGCCGCTGGTGGACGTGCTCGTCGAGCTGGAGCGGGCCGGCATCAAGCTCGACGTGCGGCGGCTGGCGGAGATCAGCAGGCGCTTCGACGAGCGCGCCGTCGAGCTCGAGCGGAGGGTCTGGGAGCTCGCCGGGGAGGAGTTCACGATCGGCTCGCCGCAGCAGCTGGCGCCGATCCTGTTCGACAAGCTGAAGCTGTCGCGCAAGCGGCGCGGCAAGACCGGCTTCTCGACCGACGCGCGCGTCCTGCAGGCGATCCGCCACGAACACGAGATCGTCCCGGCGATCGAGGAGTGGCGCGAGGTCACGAAGCTGAAGTCGACCTACCTCGACGCGTTCCCGGAGCTGGTCGGCCCGGACGGCCGCCTGCATACCACCTTCAACCAGACCGCGACCGCCACGGGGCGCCTGTCGAGCACGGACCCCAACCTCCAGAACATCCCGATCCGCACCGAGCAGGGCAGGGAGATCCGGGCGTGCTTCGTGGCCGACGAGGGCAGCAAGCTCATCTCCGCCGACTACTCGCAGGTCGAGCTTCGCCTGCTCGCCCACATCGCCGACGAGCCGGTGCTGAAGGAGATCTTCCGGCGCGGCGAGGACGTGCACACGGCCACGGCCGAGGCCATCCTGGGTGGCAAGACCGACCCGGGCACGCGCTCGAAGGCCAAGATGGTCAACTACGGGATCGTCTACGGGCTGTCCGCCTACGGGCTCGCCGACCGCCTCCAGATCGAGCAGGAGGAGGCGCAGCAGTTCATCGACGCCTACCTGGAGCGCTTCCCGAAGGTGAAGGAGTTCATCGACAGGACGATCTCCACCGCCACCACCGAGGGCTACGTGAGCACGTTGTTCGGCCGCATCCGGCGGGTGCCCGAGCTGCGCTCGCGCCAGTACCAGACGCGCAGCCTGGGCGAGCGGCTCGCGGTGAACATGGTCATCCAGGGCACCGCGGCCGACATCATCAAGGTGGCGATGGTGCGCTGCCGCGACGAGCTGCGCGCCGCCGGGCTCGAGACCCGGCTGGTGCTGCAGATCCACGACGAGCTCCTGTTCGAGGGCCCGGACGCGGAGGTGGAGCGAGCGTCGGAGATCGTGCGGCGGGAGATGGCCGGCGCCTTCCAGATGGACCCGCCGCTCGGGGTGGACGTGGGGTCAGGCCAGAACTGGCTCGAGGCCAAGTGAGCAAGGAGCTCGCCGTCGTCATGACGGTGGCGGCGGGCGGGTTCGTGGCGGCGCAGGCGCCCGCGAACAACGTGCTGTCGAAGTCGCTTGGGACGTTCGGGGCGGCCTCGGTCAACTTCCTGATGGGCACGGCCTGCGTCCTGCTCGTCACGTTCGCTTTCGCGGGCGGGTTCAGCGGCGAGGAGGGCGCCGACACCCCGCCCTGGTACTACTGGGCCCTGGGCGGCCTGGGCGGCGTGGCGATCGTGGTCACCACCCTGGTCGCGGTGCGGGAGCTCGGCGCCGGCGGGGTGACCGCCGCGGTGATCGCCGGGCAGCTGTCGCTGTCCGTGGTGCTAGACCGGCTGGGCGTGCTCGGCCTGGACGAGCGCGCGATCACCTGGGACAAGCTGCTGGGGATCGCGCTCCTGGCGGCCGGGACCGTGCTGATAGTGCGCGAGTAGCTTCCGAGAGCCCGGCCTCTACCGCTCGGGCGCCCAGAGCAGGTGCCGCACCACCGGCGGCTCCGCGCCGCGGTGGAACGACCTGGTCAGCCTCGTCAGCTCGAGGTCGGCGACGGTGAGGCGGCCGTGCTGGCGCAGGTGCTCCGACCACGAGTCGACCACGAACGTCTCGAGGTAGAGACCGGGCCGCTCGAGGTCCGCGTAGAGCCCCCAGCGGTACGCGCCGTCGCGGCGGCGTACCCGGCCGAGCTCCTCCATGGCCGGCACGAAGCGCTCGGCGTCCGCCGGGTCGATCTCGTACTCGACCGTGATCAGCACCGGACCGTCGTCGGGCCGCGGCTCGATGTCCACGTTGGGGTCGGACCACACGCCCGCCGGCGTGAGGTCGCTGCCCTCGGTCCCGGCGAGCGGCCAGCGGCGCGCGAGCGCCACCCCCGCCACCAGCCCCGCCGCCGCGATCGTGAGGGCGGTCTCCACGTCGGCGGCGCCGGTCACGAGCCCCCAGGTCAGGCTGCCGAGCGCCAGCCCGCCCTGCATGACCAGCTGGAAGGCCGCGAGCGTGCGGGCCCGCACCCAGCCGGGCGCCACCCGCTGGGCGGACGTGTTGAGCGAGGAGAGCACTGTCAGCCAGCAGGCGCCCGTCAGGACGAGGGCGGGAGCCACCAGCTCCGCCCATGGGACGAAGGCGAGGACCAGGAGGCCGCCCGCCAGGCCGAGGCTCGCGATCGCGATCATTCGATCGAAGGCGAAGCGGCGGCGCAGCCGGGGCAGCATGGTCGCCCCGAGAATCGCCCCGGTGCCCACGCATCCCATGAGCAGTCCGAAGGTGCTCTCCGACAGGCCGAGCCGGCCGAGCGCCGCGACGGGAAGGAGCGCCCAGAGCGCGCTGGCCGACACCGAGAAGACGGCTCCGCGGAGGAGGACCGTGCGCACCGGCGGTGAGAAGCGAACGAACCGCACGCCGGCCCGGACGGCCGGCGCCAGGCGCTCCCCCGACGCCCGGGCCGGACCGGGCGGCCGGACCCGGAGCGCCACCACACCCACGATCGCGACCAGCAGCGCGGCCTCGAAGGCGAAGAGCGCGCCGGCGCTGAGCGCGGCGATGACCAGACCGGCGAGCGCGGGCCCCACCGCGCGCGCGAGATTGATCGCCACGCCGTTCAGCGCTACGGCGGACATCAGCTCCGAGCGCGGCACGAAGTCCTGGGTCAGCGCCTGATAGATCACGAAGGTGGTGGCCATGCCGGCGCCCAGCGCGAAGGTGAGCCCGAGCGCGAGGCCCGGCGTGATCGCGTCGCCGAGGGTGAGCGCCGCGAGCGCGGCCACCGAGAGCAGCATCCAGCTCTGCGAGGCGATCGCGAAGCGCCTGCGGTCGACGATGTCCGCCATCGAGCCCATGACGAGCGCCAGCAGCACGGCTGGCACGCTGTTGGCGGTCTGGACGAGGGCGATGAGCGTGGGCGAGTCCGACAGCGACGCGATGACGGTGACCGCCCCGACGGTGTTCATCCAGATCACGAGCTGCGAGCCCGCGAGCGCGGTCCAGGCGGCACGGAAGCCGGGCCGGCGCAGGGGCGCCATGGCCGAGGCCTCGGAGGCGGCGGACTGCACCGTGGGTAGGGCGGTATCGGTCACTCGAGAAAATCCCGCTGCAAACGAGTGCATAATGCCCGTCGATGGCGACATCGAATGTCCGAGGCGGTGCGGTGACGCTGCGGGATGTCGCGCGCGTGGCGGGCGTCCATCCGGCCACGGTATCCCGCGCGCTGAACGAGGAGACCCGCGCGCTCGTAAACGAGGAGACCGCGAGGCGCGTGCTGAGGGCGGCCGAGAAGCTCGACTATCGGCCCAACCCGATCGCCCGCGGGCTGAAGACCAACCGCTCCTACACGATCGGCGTGCTGATCCCGGACCTCACCAACCCCCTCTTCCCGCCGATCCTGCGCGGCATCGAGGACCGGCTCGAGACGGCCGGGTACACGCCCCTCACCGCCAACACCGACAACGACCCCGAGCGCGAGCTGCTCGACTCGCAGACGATGCGAGCGCGGCAGGTAGACGGCATCATCGCGGCGACCGCGCGGCGCGACCACCGCCTCCACGACGCGCTACTCGAGGCGGGCATCGAGCTGGTGCTGGTGAACAGGCGCCAGGACGAGCTGCGCGTGAGCTCGGCGACGGCCGACGACCGCATGGGGATGCGGCTGGCCGTCGAGCACCTGCTCTCGCTCGGGCACACGCGCATCGCGCACCTGGCAGGCCCGCTCGACTACTCCACCGGGCTGGATCGTCACGAGAGCTTCCACGAGACGATGCGCGCGGCCGGCCACGAGCCCGATCCGGACCTCGTGCTGGCGGCCGAGGCGTTCACGGAGTCGGAGGGCGCCCGGCTGTGCCGGCAGCTCATGGAGGAGGGACGCGAGTTCACCGCGGTCGCCGCAGCGAACGACCTGATCGCTCTCGGCTGCTACGACGTCTTCGCCGAGCGCGGCGTGCGCTGCCCGGAGGAGATCTCGGTCGTGGGGTTCAACGACATGCCGTTCGCGGACCGCTTCCAGCCGCCCCTCACGACGATCCACATCCCGCACTACGAGATCGGGAAGGCGGCAGGCGAGCTGATGCTCGAGCGGCTGCAGAACGGCGAGGCGCCGCCGCGCGAGGTCCGGCTCGAGCCGAGCCTGGTCGTGCGAGGGTCGACGGCGCCGCCCGCCCGGGGCTGAAGGCGAGGGTCCTGCCGCGTCCGATGCGCCGCCGGTGCCGCCCCAAGCCACGCTTAACAGACTCGCCGCTTGACGTGTTCGCGGAGGCCGGAGTAGGATCGCAAACGATTGCAACGCAATCGATTGCAAGGCGCGTTCGCGGGCACGCCCGTTGAGGAGGGAGCAGAGCTGTCCAAACAGCACGAAGGGGCGGACCCGCCAGACGGCATGCGCGGCACGATCACGGCCCGCGACGCGGTCAAGCAGTTCGAGGGCGGCGTCCTGGCCGTCGACCACGTCAGCTTCGAGGCGAGCCATGGGGAGTTCGTCTCCATCGTGGGCCCGAGCGGCTGCGGGAAGTCCACCCTGCTGCGGCTGATCGCCGGCCTGATCCCCCTGACCGGCGGCACCATTTCCGTGAACGGCCGCGAGGTCACCGAGCCCAGGCAGGACGTGGCGCTCATGTTCCAGCGCCCGACGCTGCTGCCATGGCGCACCGCGCTCCAGAACGCGCTGCTCCCGCCGAAGCTGGGCGGGAAGCTCGACGGCGCGGCGGAGCGCCAGGCCTACGAGCTGCTCGACCTCGTCGGGCTGAGCGGCTTCGAGCACACCTACCCGCGCCACCTGTCGGGCGGAATGCAGCAGCGGGTGGCGCTCGCCCGGCTGCTCATGGTCGGCGTGGACGTGCTCCTGCTCGACGAGCCCTTCGCCGCCGTGGACCAGCTCACCCGCGAGCGCCTCAACCTGGAGCTGCTACGGGTCCACGAGCGGCTGTCGGCGACGGCGCTGCTCGTGACCCACAACATCACGGAGGCGATCCTCCTCGCCGACAGGGTCATCGTGATGACCGCGCGGCCGGGCCGGATCGCGGACGTGATCGACGTGCCGTTCGGGCGCCCGCGGACGCAGGAGCTGGTCGCCGAGCCGGGCTTCCAGGAGCTGGTCCTGCGGGCTTACAGCGGCCTCCAGATATCCCCGGAGCCCACCGAGGAGGAGGTCGCCGCGCATGAGGCATAAGGTCCTTCACGCGCTCTCCCCGAAGCGGCTCGCGCGCCGTCTCTGGCCGCCGCTCGTCTTTCTCGCGATCCTGATCGGCCTGTGGGAGCTCGCGCTCGCGGTGGACTACGTGTCCGAGCGGATCCTGCCGCACCCCAAGGACATCGTCGTCTCCTTCTGGGAGCTGATCAGGAGCGACTTCGTCTGGGACGACATCGCCGCCACGCTGTGGGAGTCGGTGGCCGGCTTCCTGCTCGGGTCCGCGCTCGGCCTCGCCCTCGCGATCCCCTCCGGCCTCTCTCCGATCATGCGCCAGATGCTCGGCCCGTACGCGGTGGCGCTGCAGGTGACGCCCCGCATCGCGATCGCGCCGCTGATCATCGCCTGGGCGGGGTTCGGCTACAACTCGAAGATTTGGATCGCGGCGATCATCGCGTTCTTCCCGGTCTACGTGAACGCGCTGACCGGCATCCTCACGGTGGACGAGGACGCCCGCGAGATGTTCCGCTCGCTCGGGGCCAGCCGCTGGCAGACGTTCCTCCATCTGATGGTCCCCGGCTCCCTGCCGGTCCTGTTCGCGGGCCTCAAGACCGCGGCCGGGCTGTCGCTCGTCGGCGCCGTCGTCGGTGAGTTCATCTCCGCGGAGCGGGGCCTCGGCGTGCTGGTCCAGCAGTTCTCGAGCCAGCTCGCGATCGCGGACGCCTTCGCGGTGATCCTGATGCTGATGCTGCTCGGGCTGCTGCTGTACGGCGTGATGGAGTGGCTCGAGCGGACCACGGTCTTCTGGCTCCACGACGGGAGGCTCGTCGCGCGGTCGCGCCGGCGCGCAGCCAGGGCGGAGAAGAAGCTGGCGCGGAACGGCGGCGTACCGCCGAGGCCGCGCCCGACGCTGGTGGGACGACGTTGAACAGGAGGGAGACGGGCGTGTTCAGGTTCAAGGCTGTGCCGGTTCTGTTCGCCGCCGCGATCCTCGCCATCGGTGCGGGCTGCGGCGACGACGACGACGACGGCGGCGGCGGTGGTGGTGACGGCGGCGGCGGGACCCAGGAGATCGTCTACAACCTGCCGACCCCGCCCTCGACGCTGTTCTATCCGGCCCTCGTTGCCGAGGAGCTGGGCTTCTTCGAGGAGGAGGGCGTGAGCCCCGACCTGGCGCCGGCCGCCGAGGAGATCTCCGCGACGGCGTTCCTCGACAACGGCGACGCCGACGTCTCGTTCGCCGACGTGGACGAGATCATCCTCGCACGCTCGCAGGGCGGCGAGCACCAGGCGATCTTCAGCCCGCAGCACACCAACACGGCCGGGGTCGTGGTGCCCGGGGACAGCGACATACAGGACTTCTCCGACATCGAGGGCAAGACGGTGGGCCTCGAGTCGGAGGACAGCACTCGACTGCTCCAGGCGATGCTCGACACCGCCGGGATTCCGAGCGACAGCGTGGACACGGCCGTGGTGGGCACCAGCGGTCCGCTGATCGCCCAGACCTTCGAGGACGGGGAGATCGACGCCTACGTGGGCAACTCCTCGGACTTCACGGCGCTCGCGGCCAACGGCGTGGACCTGCGCAACATCACCCCAGAGGACGTCGCCATGATCGACGGGAATCCGCTCGCGACGCTCCCCGACATCCTCGACAGCAAGCGCGAGGCGATCGTCGGTTTCCTGCGCGCCTGGGCGAAGGGGCAGTACGTGGGCCTCGTCAACCGCGAGGTGGTCGAGCAGATCGCGCGCGAGAAGGTGCCGGCGGAGTGGCGCAACGAGGCGAGCGGCGAGGCCGCGCTCGACATGGCGATCGAGCTCATGCAGCCGGACGACCCGGAGCGGATCGGCGACCTGAGGCCGGAGGTCTGGGATACGGGCCAGCAGATCCTCGTGCAGGCCGGCGTCCTCGAGGAGGGCCAGACGATCGACGTCCAGGAGGCCCTCAACGACGAGCTGATCGGGGAGATCAACGACTGGGATCGCGCCGAGGTCGAGGCGGCCGCGGAGGAGTACGCCGGCGGTTAGCGGCTTTGGGGGAGCCGCGCCGCCGGTAAGGAGAGCCCCGTCGGGCGCAAGCACCGGGCGTTGCCCGGTGCGAAGCGAGAATATCCGGCGGGGCTCTCTCGTTCTTGACAACGGTCTCCGCGCGGCGATAGGCTGCACACGATTGCAGCAAACGTTTGCAATGCCGCCGCGACAGGCGGAGGGGAGGATCAGATGCGCAAGTTCGGCCGGCTCCTTCTTCTCATGCTCGCCGTTGCCCTCCTGGCCCTGGCCGGTTGTGGCGACGATGACGACGGCGGCGGCGGAGGCGGAGGCGGAGAAGCCAGCGGGGACCCGATCAAGGTCGGCGCCTCGCTGCCCCTGACCGGCGAGTTCTCGGAGCCCGGCAAGGCCGCCAAGCAGGGCTACGAGGTCTGGGAGGCGATGGTCAACGAGAGCGGCGGGCTGATCGACGGGCGCCCCGTCGAGATGGTCATCAAGGACGACCAGAGCAACCAGAACACGATCGTCGCCGACTACAACGCGCTGATCAGCCAGGACCAGGTGGACCTGCTCCTCGGCACCTTCTCCTCGCTCCTCAACCTGCCCGCCTCCGCGGTGGCGGAGCGCAACCGCATGCTGTTCGTCGAGCCCGCCGGCGGTGCGCCCGAGCTGTTCGACCGCGGCTTCAGGTACCTCTTCTTCGCGCAGCAGGCCACCGCCGACAAGCAGGGTGAGGTCTGGGCGAACTACATCGCCGACCTCCCGGAGGCCGAGCGCCCCAAGACGGCCGCCTATCCGACGCTCGACGACCCCTTCGCGCAGCCGACCTCCGAGGGGATCGAGGCGATCCTCGAGCCGGCCGGGGTCCGCACGGTCTACCGCGAGACGTACACGATCGACAACCCGAACCTCGACGGCATCGCCAACGCGCTGAAGTCGAGGAATCCGGACGTGGTGGTGCACGGCGCGACCTTCGAGGACGGCGTGGGAATGGTGCGCGCGCTCCGCAAGGCCAACTTCACGCCCAAGATCCTCTACCAGACGACCGCGCCGTCGCTCGGCGACCAGTACTCGAGCGCGCTCGGCAAGGAGACCACCGAGGGCATCTTCTACGGCGTGAGCCACTCGAAGGAGGCGGACACGCCGGGCAACCCCGAGTTCGTCGCGAAGTACCAGGAGATGTTCGGCGGCGAGGAGGTTCCGGAGGACGCGGCCGACGCGTATGCGACCGCCCAGGTGCTGCAGGCGGCGGTGGACGCGGTGGGGACGATCGAGCGCCAGCGCCAGATCGAGCTGGCCGACTGGCTCCGCGAGAACGAGGTGGACACGATCCTGGGCCCGCTGAGCTGGGACGACGACGGCCGGCCGCAGGGCGAGTTCCTCATCGGCCAGTGGCAGAGCGGCGTGCCGGAGATCATCCTGCCCGACGAGGCGGCCACGACGGACAAGATCCTCCCCGGCTGGAACCCCACCGGCGGCGGATAGCGTGGTGCCGCCCGAGTAGGCGCGAGCTGTGACGGAGTTCCTACAGGCGCTGATCCTCGGCCTGCTGATCGGCGGCGTCTACGCGCTGCTTGCGTCGGGCCTCACGCTCATCTTCGGCGTGATGAACGTGATCAACATCGCCCACGGGGCGTTCCTGATCCTGGCCGCGTTCGTCACCTGGTCGCTGTGGCGGGAAACTGGACTGGACCCCCTGGCGGCCATCGTCGTGCTCACGCCGGCGATGTTCGCGCTCGGCTGGGTGCTCTACAACGGCACGATCCGGCCGATTCGCCGGGCGCCGCCCGCGGCCTCCGTGCTGCTCACGTTCGGGCTGGCCCTGTTCATCGAGGGGATCATGGGCGTGATCTGGGGCAACACGTCCCACTCCGTCCGGCCCGACTACTTCACCGAGAGCTTCGAGATCGGCAGCCTCTTCCTGCCGAAGGCTCAGGTCTACGGCGGGCTCGTTGCGACCGTCGTGCTGGCGTCGCTGTACATCGTCCTCACGCGCAGCTGGCTCGGGCGGGCGATCCGGGCGAGCGCGGTCAACCCGCAGGGCGCCGAGCTGGTGGGCGTCAACGTGGCGTCGGTCGCAGCGCTCACCTTCGCGATCGGGGTGGCGAGCGCCGGCGCGGGCGGGGCGATCGCGAGCGTGCTGTACCCGTTCCTGCCCGGCTCCCACTACCAGTGGATCGCCCGCCTGCTCGGCATCATCGTGCTGGGTGGGATGGGCAGCCTGCCGGGGGCGGTGATCGGGGCGCTCTGCCTGGGCGTGGCGGAGCTCATGACCGTCACCTACATCGGCCCCGAGTGGGCCACCGGCGTGCCCTACGTGTTCGTGTTCATCGTGCTGCTGCTGCGACCCCAGGGCATCCTCGGCATGCGGCTGCGCCAGGACGTGGCCACCACGTGACCGAGACGCTCCGCAGGCCCTCCACGGCGCTGGTCGCGGCCGCGGTTCTGTTCGTCGGCCTCTTCCCGGTCTTCTCCGACGACCTCTACTACCAGAACATGTTCATCCTCTCGATGGTCTTCGCCGTCGGGGCGGTGGGGCTGAACATCATCACCGGTTACGCGGGCTACGTCTCGCTCGGCCAGGGCGCGTTCATCGGGCTGGGTGCGTACACGCTCGGCATCTGCGTGACGGACATCGGCGGCTCGCCGTGGGTATGGGTGCCCGTGGCGGGGCTGCTCTCCGCCGCCATGGCGGCCCTGCTGGGGGTGGTCGCGATGCGCACCCGCGGGCACGCCTTCGTGATCCTCACGATCGCGTTCCTGTTCCTGCTGCAGCTGCTCGCCACCAACTGGGACTCGCTGACGAACGGGACCGGCGGCATCACCCCGCCGCTGCCCACCTGGAGCGTCGAGTACCAGAACTGGCCGTTCTACTACTCGCTGATGGGCGTCCTCGCGGTGTCGCTGCTCATGAGCTGGTGGATCCGGCGCACGAAGTTCGGGATGGGCCTGATCGCGATCCGCGAGGACGAGGACAAGGCGGCCACCGTGGGCGTCAGCACCCCGACCTACAAGATCTTCGCCTTCGCGGCGAGCGCCGTGTTCGTGGGCATGGCCGGGGCGATCTACGGCTTCTACATCGCGTTCATAGACCCGCTGGGGATGTTCAACATCCTGCTGAGCGTCCAGATCATCCTGTCGCTGCTGCTCGGCGGGCGGGCCACGCTGTGGGGACCGGTGCTCGGCGCCTTCATCGTCGAGTGGCTCAACGAGACGAGCAACAACGAGTTCGGCGGCGGCAACGCCCGGCTCCTCATCTTCGGCGGGTTGCTCACGCTCGTGGTGCTGCTCCTCCCGCAGGGGGTCATCCCGACCGCCCAGAGCTGGATCGAGCGCCTGCGCACACGCGGCAAGGCCGGGCTGGCGGGCGAGCGCCTCAGCGGCATCGAGCTGCGCGAGCGTGAGGCGCCGCCGCCGGCGCCGCCGGACGCCTCGTCCACGCCCCTGCTCCAGGTGAAGGGGCTCGAGAAGAGCTTCGGCGGTGTCCACGCGGTGGACGGGGCCTCGTTCGCCGTGCCCGAGGGCTCCATCACGGCGCTGATCGGCCCCAACGGCTCTGGCAAGACCACGGTCTTCAACCTGATCGGCGGGACGATGACGCCGCAGGCCGGCGAGGTCTGGTTCGACGGCGAGCGGATCGACGGCAGGAAGCCCTGGCAGCGCGCCCACCTCGGCCTGGGGCGGACCTTCCAGATCACGCGCCTGTTCCCTCAGATGACCGTGCTCGAGAACGTGGTGGCGCCGCTCCGCGAGTTCCACGTCGGGCTGCTGAACGCCGACGCCGTCTCGGGCCGCGAGGCCCAGCGCGCGGAGGAGCTGCTGGAGTTCGTGGGGATGCGGAAGTACCGGGACGTGAGGGCGGCCGCGCTCTCGTACGGCCAGCAGAAGCTCGTGGAGCTCGCGCAGATCCTGATGCTCGATCCGAAGCTGATCCTGCTCGACGAGCCGGCCGGCGGCATCAACCCGACGCTGATCGAGCGGCTCGGGGAGATGATCCGCGAGCTCGGCGCGCGCGGAAAGACCTTCCTGATCGTCGAGCACAACATGCCGTTCGTGCTCGGCCTGTGCAACCCCGTCCTCGTCCTCGCGCGCGGGAAGACGATCGCGAGCGGCTCGCCGGATGAGATCCAGCGCGACCAGCGTGTGCTCGACGCCTACCTCGGCGAGGACTTCCGCCTCGAGCAGCCGGTGGGGGCGTGACGATGCTGAAGCTGAGCGGCGTGTACGCGGGCTACGGCGGGGGCGACGTCATCCAGGGCGTCGACATGGAGGTGCCGGAGGGCTCGGTCTGCTGCATCGTCGGCCCGAACGGCGCCGGCAAGTCCACCGTTCTGCGAGCGGTCAGCGGCCTGCTCGAGCCGCGCGTGGGGGACGTGCAGCTCGGCGGCAAGTCGATCTGCGGCCTGCACCCGGCGCGCATACTCGCCATGGGCGTCTCCCAGGTGCCGCAGTCGAACGCGTTGTTCCCGGCGCTGACGGTCAGGGAGAACGTGCTCATGGGCGCGTACATCCAGCGCCGTGACAAGAAGTTCCTCCAGAAGCGCTACGACGCGGTCGCCGAGCTCTTCCCGGTGATCCGCGAGCGGGCGGACGACCGCGCCGGCAACCTCTCGGGAGGCCAGCGCAGGATGGTGGAGTTCGGCCGTTCCCTGATGCTCGAGCCCAAGCTCGTGATGCTCGACGAGCCGTCGCTTGGGCTCGACCCGAAGGCGCTCAGGAACGTGTGGGAGTCGATCAAGGTGATGGTCGACGCCGGCAAGACCATCCTGCTGGTCGAGCAGAACGTCCGCTTCGGGCTGCGGATCGCGGGACAGGGCGTGGTGATGGAGAGCGGCCGGGTGATGCTCACCGGTGAGGCCGACGCGGTGCTGAAGAACCCGGAGATGGCCGCCCTCTACTTCGGCGGCGGCGTCGCGCGGGCGTGAGCGGCGTCCTGTGGGCGACCGCCTCCGGAATCGGGTTCGGGCTCTTCCAGAGCCTCAACCGGCGCGCGATCCGGGGCATCGAGGACCCGTGGGTCTCCACCTTCCTGCAGCTCTCGGCGGCCACGGGGGTCCTGCTGGTGGCGAGCCTGTTGTCCGAGGACCTGGGCCGGCTCGCGGACGCAAGCGGAGAGGCGATCGCGCTGTTCGCGATCGCGGGGATCATCCACTTCGTCCTGGGCTGGCTGTTCCTGAACGTCAGCCAGATGCGCATCGGCGCCTCGCGCACCGCCCCCCTGATCACGCTCACGCCGCTGTTCGGGGTGGTGCTGGCGGCGCTGACGCTCGGCGAGCTGCCGACCGTGGCGGTGCTCGTCGCGATCGTGCCGATCATGGTCGGCGCCTGGCTGCTGGCCGCCCGCGGCGACGGCGACGTCAGGGTCGAGCGCGACTCGATCTTCGCGTTCGGCACGGCGTTCATGTGGGCGCTGAGCGCCGTCCTGACCGTGGAAGCGCTCGAGGGACTCGACTCGCCCCTGCTCGGCGTGACGCTGGGATTGCTCGCGGCCACGGCCGCGCTCGGGGGCGCGCTTGCGGCGCGCGGCTCGCTGGGCGAGATGCGCTCGATCGCGCGGAACACGCTGGCGCTCAAGCTGTTCGCCGCCGTCCTCGTCGCCTTCGCCACCTGGTTCCGGCTGCTGGCCCTCGGCGAGACCGACGTGGCGGTGGTGCTGGCCACGAACCTGATCGGCGTGCCGATCACGCTCGTGCTCGCCCCCATCATGGTCGGCCGGCACCTCGAGCAGGCGGACGCCCGCGTCTGGGGCGGCGGGCTGCTCGTGGTCGCGGGGGTCCTCGCCCTGATCGCGCTCGAGGGGTGAGCGGGTGACCTTCGACGTGCACGCCCACGTGATCGTCCCGGAGCTGACCGGCGACGAGCCCTGGCAGCCGCGCGTCCACGGGCGTGTGGTCGAGCTGGGCGGGAAGCAGATCCGCGCAGCCGTTCAGGAGTTCGTCGACGTCGACGGCATCCTCGCTGCGCAGGACGAGGCGGGCGTGGATCGCGTGCTGCTCAGTCCCTGGGTGCCGCTGCTCTACTACGACGCCGACCCCGGCGAAGGGCTGCGTCGCGCTCGCATCCAGAACGAGGCGCTCGCCAAGCTCGTCGGCGATCGGGTCGCGGCGCTGGGGGCGGTGCCGCTGCAGGACCCGGAGCTCGCGGCCGGCGAGCTCGAACGCGTCATGGAGCGGCTGAGCGGCGTGGAGGTCGCGGCCAGCGTGCGGGGCGTCTTCCTGGGCGACGACCGCTTCGAGCCGTTCTGGACGGCTGCCGAGGCCACGGGCGCGCTCGTCTTCGTACACCCCACCACGCGGGGCTTCGACTTGCCGGCGTTCCAGGACTACTACCTCTGGAACACGGTGGGCAATCCGCTCGAGACCGCGACCACGGCGGCGCACATGGTCATGGCCGGAGTGATGGAGCGCCACCCGGGCCTCCGCGTGCTGCTTGCGCACGGCGGGGGCGCATTGTTGGCCCTTCGCGGCCGCCTGCGCCGCGCCTACGAATTCCAGTCACAGGCCCGGTCGCGGCTACGCGAGTCCCCCGAGGACTCGATCCGCCGCTTCCACTTCGACACGCTCACGCACGACGACGCGCTGCTCCGCGCGCTGATCGACTACGCCGGGCACGACCGCGTTCTGCTCGGGTCCGACTACCCGTTCGACATGGGCGACGCCCGGCACGTTGACACGGTGCGCGGCCTGGGCCTGGATCCGGAAGTCGAGGCGGCGATCCTCGGCGGGAACGCAGAAAGGATCCTCTCGTCATGACCAACACGGCCGACATCGTCGTCGCGGGCGCAGGTCACAACAGCCTCATCACCGCGGCCTACCTGGCGAGGGCGGGCTACGAGTGCGTCGTCCTCGACGCACGCCCCATCCCGGGGGGCGGCGCAGCCACGGAGGAGCTGCTCGGGCCCGGCTACCGGATCGATTCCTGCTCGACGGGGCACACGATCATCCGGGTCAACCCGCTGCTCATGAACGACGAGCTGGGGCTGCACGCCGACTACGGGCTCCAGTACCTCGAGCCGGACCCGGTCGGGCACGTGGCGTTCCCGGACGGCGAGCAGCTCACGATGTGGCTCGACCTGGATCGCACCTGCGAGGAGATCGCCCGCTTCTCGCCGCGGGACGCCGAGGCGTACCGGCGGCTGATCGCCGAGTACGACGACGTGAAGGGGATCTTCGGGCGCGCGCGCGTGACGCCGCCCGGCTTCGGCCCCTCGCTCGAGGACATGCTGCTCGAGCACCCGCGCGGGCGCATCTGGTTGCGCCGGAACGCGATCACGGCCTGGGACGTGATCAGGCGGGAGTTCGAGGACCGCCACGTGCAGGCCTTCATGATCTGGCAGGCCTTCCAGACGCTCGTGCCGATCGACGCCGCCGGCTCCGGCGTCAACGCCTACTCGATCATCTTCGGGCGCCAGGGCCGCAGCTGGTCGGTCCCTCGCGGCGGGTCGGGAGCGCTTACGGACGCCCTCGCCCGACTGCTCGAGGAGCACGGCTCCACCGTCCTTTGCGACCGCCAGGTGTCGCGGCTGGTGCTGGAGAACGGCCGCTGTGTGGGCGTGGAGACCCACGACGGCGAGCGCTACATGGCCCGCCGCGGAGTCCTCTCGACGATCCACGTCAAGCACCTGGTGGAGATGGCGCCGCCCGAAGCGTGGGGCGAGGAGTTCATCTACGGCGTCGACACCTACGACGTCGGCATGTCGGGAATGGCGTGCTACCTCGCCACCGACGCCGCGCCGGAGTTCCAGACGCCGGAGGGGCCGCGGGCCGCCGTCTCCGCCGGGACGGTGGGCTGGCCCGAGGAGGTGCTGTCGCTGGGCCGTGCGGTGCGCGACGGGCGGCCCTACGACCATGGCGTGCCGTGGCTCCTCGTGGCCACGCCCACGCTGGTGGATCCGGACCGCGCGCCCGAGGGCCATCACACGGTGAAGCTCCTCAGCCCCCAGACGTGGGACCTCCCGGAGGGCGCCTCGAGCTGGGAGGAGCACAAGGAGACGATCTTCCGGCGCCAGCTCGAGCACGTCCGCCGCTTCATCCCGGCGCTGTCCGACGAGCACATCCTGACCTACTACGTGAAGAGCCCCGAGGACATCGAGCGCTCGAACCAGCACATGATCCGCGGGGCCTTCCACGGCGGGGACCGCGGCTACTCGTTCAGCGGCAAGAACCGGCCCGTGCCCGGCTGGGCGGATCACCGGATGCCGATCCCGGGCCTCTACCAGACGGGCGGCACGACGAGCGTGGGCGGCTCGGTCACGGGCGTGCCGGGTCGCAGCGCCGCGATGGTGATGCTGACCGACCTGGGACACGACCCCGAGGAGGTGATGGCAGGTGCCGGACGCGCGCGTGCAGGCAGCCGTTGACCACTGGGCGCCGCGCTTCGTGCAGGCGGGTGTGGACTACAGCGACTTCGTGGCGACTACCGCCGGGGTGGAGCGCTGGGAGGACTGGCACGCCGCGTGGTGCGCCAACGGCGACATGCACGCACGGCTGGCGGGCGAAGCACGCTCTCGCCTGAGCGCCGGTGAGGCGTGGGCGCGAGCCACCGTCGCCTACCACTTCGCGAAGTTCGTCTGGATGGTGGACCCGGCGCGCAGCCGCGCCGCCGCCGACCAGGCCGTTGCGGCCATGGCGAAGACCCACGAATACCTCGACCCCGAGGCAGAGCGCGTCGAGGTGCCGCTCGACGGCGGCAGGGTGGTGGGCAACCTGCGCCGCCCCCCAGGCGAGGCGCGCCCGCCGCTGGTGCTGCTGGTGCCCGGTCTCGATTCGACCAAGGAGGAGTTCTTCAAGCTCGAGAACGTCTTCCTGGACCGGGGGATGGCCACCCTCTCCATGGACGGGCCGGGCCAGGGCGAGTGCGGCTACGACCTTCCGATAAGGCCCGACTACGACGTGGCCGTCGGCGCGGTGCTCGACGCGATCGCCGGCCGCGCCGACGTGGATGTGGAGAGGGTGGGCTTGCTCGGGGTCAGCCTGGGCGGGTACTACGCGCCGCGCGTGCTCGCCTTCGAGCCGCGCGTCAGGGCCGGCGTGGGGCTGAGCGGCCCGTACAGGTTCAGCGACATCTGGGACACGGTGCCGCCGCAGACCCGGGAGACGTTCGTGGCGAAGTCGTTCGCGTCGTCCGACGAGGAGGGTCGCGCCAAGGCCGCCGCGCTGGACCTGGACGGCGTGGCCGAGCGCATCGAGCAGCCCTACCTCGCCATCACCGGCAAGCTCGACCGCCTGATCCCCTGGGAGCAGACCGAGCGGGCGGCCAGGGAGGCGCCGAACGGCACCTTCCTGCTGCACGAGGACGGCAACCACGGCTGCGCGAACGTGCCCTACAAGACCCGCCCGGTCGCGGCGGACTGGCTTCGCGAGCAGCTCGGATGACGGGCATCGCGCTGGCCGGCACGGGCATGTGGGGGCCGCGCCTGGCGGAGGCGGCGGACCGCGCCGGGCTCGAGCTCGTCACGTGCTTCTGCAGGGACGAGGCGAGGCGGGGCGAGTTCGCCGGGCGCTTCGGCTGCGAGGCGGCCGGGAGCCTCGAGGATGCGATCGGGCATCCGCGCGTGGAGGGCGTGGTGCTCGCGACGCCCAACGACGTGCACGAGGAGCAGGCGCTCGCGTGCGCCGAGCGCGGCCGCCATGTGTTCGTCGAGAAGCCGATCGCGGACAGCGTCGAGGCCGGCGAGCGAATGCGCCGCGCCTGCGCCGAGGCAGGCGTGACGCTGATGGTCGGGCATGCCTTCCGCCGTCTCGGCGCCGCCCGGCGCGTCAAGCAGCTGGTCGACGACGGCGCGCTCGGGCGGGTGGTCCTGGCCGAGGCGAACATGTCGCTCCCGGGCTCGTTCCGGCCCGGGGCCTGGCGCGCGCACCGCGAGCGCAACCCCGGCGGCCCGATCATGCAGCTCGGCATCCACCACCTGGACACGCTCGCCTACTGGCTGGGCCCGATCCGGCGGGCCTCGGGCCAGTTCGCCCACGTGCACACCGAGGCCGACATCGACGACGTGGGCGTGGTGACGCTCGAGTTCGACTCGGGCGCGTTGGGCACCCTCACCGGCAGCTACGTCTCGCCGAAGACCCTGTCGCTGCGGCTCCTGGGGACTGAGGGAGTCCTCGAATACCGCACCGACTTCTCGGTCTGGCCCGACGCCCGGGCGCTCGACGGCGTGACGACGCTGACGCTCGGCGGCGAGCGTGTCTCGTTCGAAGGCCGGGACATGCTCGCCGACGAGCTCGCCGAGTTCGGCCGCTGCATCCGCGGCGAGGCCGAGCCGGAGACCGGTGCGGACGAGGGCATCGCCGCGCTCGCCGCCGTGCTCCAGGCGCTCGAGGCAAGCGCGGAGGCCGTGGCTTGATGCGGGCGGCAGTGGTCGAGGCAGTAGGCTCGCCGCCCGCGCCGGCGGAGTTCGGCGAGCCGCCCCGCGAGGACGGCACCGCGCTCGTGGCGGTCGACGCTGCGCCGCTCAACCCCGTCGAGATCCGGGTGGCGGCCGGGGTCCATCCGCGCCGCGCGCAGCCGCCCTACGTGCCCGGCCTGGAAGGGGCGGGCACGGTGGTCGAGTCGGCGCGACTCGAACCCGGCACCCGGGTGCGCTTCGAGGGCGCCGCTCTACCCGGCTTCGGAGCGCAGGGCACGCTCGCCGAGCGCGCGGCCGTGCCCGAGGAGTCGCTCGTCGAGCTCCCGGACGAGGCTGCCCCGGAGATCGCCGCCGCCATCGGCGTGGTCGGCATCACCGCCCTGCTCGCGCTGGAGCGAGCGGCGGTCGCGGGCGGCGAGCGCGTGCTCGTCCTCGGGGCGACCGGTGCCGTGGGTCAGATGGCCGTGCAGCTGGCCAAGCTGATGGGCGCGGGACGCGGCGGCCCCCCCGGGCGGGACGCCCACCCC
>Ga0081538_10000023_pt1 | contig 131101 bp, 121 predicted proteins | sample TabmetS5T2R1_FD_71022 | JGI IMG/M metagenome (GOLD analysis project Ga0081538, IMG submission 71022) | Tabebuia heterophylla rhizosphere microbial communities from the University of Puerto Rico - S5T2R1 | ecosystem: Host-associated > Plants > Roots > Rhizosphere ... | reverse complement strand
GAGCCCTTGTGCGGCACGGGCGACGAGCAGGATCTCGGGCGCCGGCGCGAGCCCGCCGGCGAGCGAGCCGCCGGCGTAGAGCGCCAAGCCCGATACGAACACCCGCCGGCGACCGAGCAGGTCGGAGGCGCGACCGCCGAGCAACAGGAAGCCGGCGGATGCCACTGCGTAGGCGCTGATAACGGCCTGCAGCGTTTGGGTGGAAAAGTCCAGAGCGCGACCGATCTCGGGCAGCGCCACCACGACGATGTACTGATCGAGCGAGACGATGAGCATCGCGAACGCGAGCAGCGCCAGTGTCGCGGTTCGGCGGGCGTTATGGGGGCTCTCGCGGGTGGAGGTGAGTTCGGCGGGCGTCATCGTTGAGTCCTCCTACTGCGACGGTCCCGAAGAGCTACATTACGTTACATAATATAACGAAACACCGGAGGCGCAAGGAGCCTGAGCCGCCGCCAGACGCCGGCGTCTTGCCGCAGTGAGTCAGGAGCTCTGCCCCTGCATCAGGACGGGAAACGCGCTCGCGTCGCCGCGGTCGAAGAGCCGCTCGTAAGCGTCGAGGGTGTCAGCGTCGGCCAGCCCGAGGCGCCCGAGAGTCGCCCGGGCGAACTGGACCGGCGACTGCGGGCCGGCGGTGATCAGCTCGCCGTCGACGACTGCGCGCTGGTCGATATACCGATCGCCCCCCGCGTAGCGCGTCGCGGCGAGGTAGCCGGCCGCCGCGCTCGTGTGGTCGCGCTCGTCGAGCAGCCCCGCGCGAGCGAGGCCCGCCGTGGCGCCACAGATGGCCGCGACCGCGACCCCAGCATCCAGGAGGCGCTCGGCGACCGCGGCGAACGCGTCGCCGCCGCCCGCGTCCCACATGTCGCCGCCGGGCAGGACGAGCAGGTCGCTGTCGCCGGGGTCGAGATCGGCGAGCAGCGCGTCGGGGACCATCCGGACCCCGCCCATCGTCGTGATCGGCTCGAGGCCCTCGGCCACCGTGACGACGTCGAACCGCTCCCCGGTGAAACGGCCGGTGTGGAGCTCTACGAGCAGGTGACCGACCTCCGAGTCATTGAGGTCGTCGAAGAGGGCGACGTGTGCGGTTCGGTTGCTCATCTGTCTCTCCAATGGTCGGGAGGTTTCTGTACATTGTACAGGAATGAAGACGGGCCGACCCCGCCTACTGACCAGCAGCCGCGTCGTGGCCGAGGCGCGCCGGATTGGCGCCGAGGAGGGAATCGAGGCGCTGACGATGCGCCGCCTCGCCGACGCCCTCGGTGTCCTGCCGAACGCCCTCTACACCTACTTCGCGGACAAGGCCTCGATCCTCGACGCCGTGCTCGATGATCTGATCGGCGACGTCGAGCGCCCCGACCCGAACGCGAGCCCGCGACGGGGGCTTGTCTTTCTCATGGCCTCCTACCGCAGCCTGCTGCTGACGCAGCCGGGGCTGATCGCGCTCACCGTCTCTCGCCCCCAGGTCGGGCCGAAGGCGATCCGGCTGCGGGAGGACGGCCTCACGCTCCTGAAGCGTGGAGGGCTCAGCGACGGTGACGCGGTCCGCGCGTACCTGGCGCTGTTCGCCTACACGGCTGGGTTCGTCGCGTTCGAGGCCGGGAGGCCCGGCGGCGAACGGGACGCCGAGCAGCGCGCCGATACGCGAAAGGTTCACGAGAGCCTCCCGGCCGACGAGTTCCCGACCACCCGCGCGCTGGCCAGGCGCCTGGCCAAGCGCCCGGGCGACGCCGAGTTCACCTACGGGCTCGAGCGCCTGCTCGACGGCTTCGCCGTCACCCGCCCCCCAGCCGCGCCATCCGGTCGCGCAGCGCCGCGCCGCCCCTGGCCAGCGAGCGGTTGACGTTCGTGTAGCAGCCCGGCCGATGCGTCGCTCGCCACGTCGCACGGAAAGTCGAGCGGCTACAGCTCGCGGCGCCCCCCGCCGCCTGGAGTGCGTACGGGGTCGCGATGGCGAGCTCGAGGACTCAGCCGGTGACCTCGGCGCGAGCCTTCTCGCCCGCCTTCAGCTGGTACAAGCCCCACGGCGGGTTGGCGTTCACGATGCGCCCCTGCCTGCAGGCGGCGCGGAAGCTCGCGAACCGCGGCCCCGGGTGCTTTGCCTTCACCGTGTAATTGCCGCGCGGGACCTCGGTCCAGATGATCCCGCCATCGATCGACGTCTCGGTCAGCGCCGGATCCGGGATCACGCGGTCGTTGAAGTACACGGGGCTGGGCAGCGGCGGCCGCGTCGACGCGGTCGCTCCTGCAACGCCGTGCGCGCCGTAGGCGACAAATTCCGCGAAGCTCAGCCCCCGGATCCGCTTCGTGCTCGCCGTGGACACGATCGCGCATCTGGCGGGGTCGCCGTTCGCCTCGAGCTCCACGTCGAGCAGCGTCGCAAGCGCGAAATAGGTGGGGATGGTGGGGATCTGGAAGTTGACCCGCTTCAGGTCGCGATCGCGGGTGAAGAACGTCTGCAGGTAGATGCCGTGATGGCCCTCGGCCTCGATGTAGGGCGTCACCTTGGCCCCCTCGGGTACCGGTAACCGGTAGCGGCCGTCGGCGCCGCTGATCGCGGAGGCGCCGCGTGCGCCCCGCGCTCGAATCGTCGCCGCCGCGATCGGCTCCTGGTTATCGAAGGTGTATGCGGTGCCCGTGATCAGCACCTCGTCCTTCGCGGCGCTGCCGTGCGCGTCGGTGGCGCCGAGCGTCAGGAAGGCCGCCGCGACCAGGCCCGCCAGAACGTGCATCGGAATCCTCGTCAGACTCGTGAATGAATCTCCCACAGCGGTGACGATACGTGAGCCCGAGAGGCACCGGCGATGCACGAGCCTCGAGGACCGCGGTTCTCCCATCGTTCATTTCGAGCGCGGGAGGCCGCGGACACGCTCGGAGCCGTTCGTCGCGGCTCGAACCGATAGGGGGCCCGATATGTCTCTCGCTACGACACACGGATAGTCGAGCGAGCTCGCGTTGACGCCTGACCGCGCGCCACGCCTCAACCCTCGTCGGATCCGGCGAGGGCTGAGAAATGTCTTTTGGCGAGCGTTAGGAAGGCGCGCCCGGCAGGCGACGTGGTGGCCTCGTTTTAGGCGAGCGCCGTACGCCGTTGAAGGCGCGGGCGCGTTATCCGCACGACATCGACGTCGGCTCCGTCTGCAGCTGAGCGGGGAACGATCGCTACGCCAAGTCCTTCAACCGTGAGTTCGAGAAGTGATGGGAGTTCGCCTGCCTCCGCGGTGATCGCAGGGGTGAAGCCGGCGTCGCGGCAGGCGTTCTCGAGCACCGTGCGCAGGCCGCTGCCGCGCACGAGCGTGATCATCGGTTCATCGCCCAACTGGGCGAGCGTGATCGTCTTGCGCGGGCTGAGCCGATGGCCGCGGCGCAGGGCGAGGACGAGCGGTTCGATGGCGACCACGCGTGCCCGGACCTGCCGCGGGAGTGGCTGGACCCCTACCCCGACGATGCCTGCATCCACGTCGCCGTCGGCGAGTGCGTCCAGCAGAGGCTCGTTGTGTCGACTGGTGAGTGCGATCTCGATCGCGGGGTGGGCACGGTGGTAAGCCCCGAGTGTCTCGGCGAGGCGGTGGTCGACTGGCCCCGCGACGCCGATCCTCAGTCGGCCGTGGAGCACCCCGCGCAGCGAGGCGATCGTGTCGCGGCCTCGCTCCGCTGCCGCCAGCGCTGCGCGGGCGTGCGGCAGAAGCGCCTCGCCCGCTTCGGTAAGGCTGACCGCGCGCAGATCGCGTGAAAAGAGCGCTTCGCCGAGCTCGCGCTCAAGGCGACCGACCTGTGCGCTGACCGCCGGCTGAGCGACCGAGACCCGCACAGCCGCGCGCGTGAACTGCCCTTCCTCGGCCACGGCGACGAAGTACGAGAGTTGCTTCAGGTCCATAAGGGCGAGAATCTCGACAATTCATCACGCGATCGCAGGCGGCTGGCTCGGCTGGCGACGACGGTGGGCGCGTGGCTTGTGGCGTTCGGTGTCGTGACCGCGCTTCTGACCCTCTTCGGCGAGGAACTCGGATCGTTGCCGCTCGCGCTGCGCGCGCTGGTGATCAGCGGGGTGCTAGCGACCTTCATGGTCAACTTGGTGATGCCCATCCTGAGCGTCGCGGTTGCCCGCTGGGTTCGCGGTGCGCCGCAACCGCGCGTGCCGGTGGGCGCTGGCTCACGGCCGAGGCGGCCTCACTACCCGATTGACGTGGGCATGGCGGTCCGGATGGGCGATTTCGACGCCGCCGCGGCCACCGAGAGCCCCGCCTCGAACCCGGATATCCGAGCAGATGGATGCGAGCGTCCGCGGCCGGCTCGAAGCAGGCTCTCGCAACGAACGAGGAGGAGAAGTCTGCGCGGTGTCGTCGCTCGCTTCCGCAAGCGCATCAAGCCTAATCTGGCCGCTCCCTGCGGGCCTTGATGGAAACGAGATGCGTCGATGAGCGCCCGCGCATCTGCAGTGCGGCGCGGGCCCATCTCGGCGCCCTACTCGCGCAGCCCGGCGGCTCCGAGGGCTTCCTACGACGACAGCGCCCTGGCCTTGATCGCGTCGAACTCCGCCTGGGTGATCGTGCCCGCGTCGAGGAGCTCCTTGGCCTTGGCTATCTCCGCGGCGGACCCACCGGCGGCGTCGCGCACGTACTTGTCGAACGCCTGCTGTTGGGCCTGCGCCTGCTTCGCGCTGCGTTCCCGCATCCCCTCGTGCTGGGCGATCAGATAGATCAGCACGCCGAGGAAAGGCAGCACGATGATGAACACGGTCCACGCCGCCTTGCCCCACCCGCTGATGTCGTGGCGGCGGAACACGTCTATCAGCACGGTGATCGCGATCCAGATGTAGATCACCCACGCGAAGAAGACGATCAGGGTCCAGAGGACCTCGAGGAACGGCAAGTCGGCGTCGGCTATGAGCATCTGTTGTCCCTTCGGGGTTGTCGTTGGCGCGGCGGCATCCTATAGCCGGGCGCCGGTCCAGCACCCAGAGACGCCCTACCGACGACGTTTTTGGCGCACGCAGTGGCACAGCGGGCTGGGACGCCGTCTCTAAAGAAACCGGCCCGATCTACTCCCGCAGCCCGGCGGTCCTGAGGGCTTCGGCACGGGTCCAGAAGACTTGACGTCTCGCAATCAGGCCGTCTGCGAACCAGACGATCTGCCAGGTGCGGTATTCAAACGGCACGCCGCTGCCCCTACGGCGTGCTGTGAGAACCACGGCGATGAAGACCCGGTCATCACCCAGGTCCGCCATCTGCTCGATCTCGGCGTGGATGCGCTCCTCCGTGTCTTCCATCATCAGCGCGATCCACTCGCGCACCTCTGCCCGCCCGCGGTACAGCTCGCCAATCCCAGAGACACCTTCCAGCGCCTCCCATACGACATCACGGCTGAGGAAGGCCAGCAAGGCGTCGAAGTCGCCGCGGTTGAGAGCGTCGATGGCCTTCCGTGCCAGCGCCACGTTCTCCTGCGACATCGCCTACTCCTCAAGTCCCGCGGCTTCGAGGGCGCCGTCCCTGCTCGCAAAGGGCTCGATCCGCACGATCCTTCCGTCGCGCAACGTGAGTAGCGACGATCGCGCCTCGTCGACCTCGAGCTCGTTGGTGCGTCCGCTCAGCCGCATCACCGCGACGACCCGATCATCACCCGCGTCGATCAGCTCCTCGACCTCGACGCCGTACTCGTCCCAGGCCGACAGGAACTGGGTCCAGAAGCGGCGGACGCCGTCGTACCCGCGATACTCCTCGCTCGCCAGGAGCGAGTGCGGGGGCGCGACCCACTCGACCTCCGGATCGAAGATCTCTCGTACCTCGTCGAAGCGGCGCTCGAAGTTGCCGACGTCGAGGCTCTGTAGGGCGGCGAACAGCCTGCGCACGACCTCGACGTTCTCCTGCGACATCGCCCGCTCAGTATCCCGCGCGCAGTACACGCTCGACCACCTCCCACAGCTTCACCGCCCGCCGATCAGCCATGTCGGCGCCGGCTGACCGGATCCGCTCCTCGTCCGTCCCTACGCGGCGACTCGCGGCCCTCGCCTCCGCCTCGATCTGCGCGATCTCGTCCGGCTCCAGGTGGCCGTGCTCGGCCATCCAGATGATCGGCTCGTTCTCGTAGGCGTCGATCGCCTCCGCGTCCCCCTCCTCGAGCGTCGGGTGGTCCGCCATCATCGGCATCTCGCCGAGGTGCTTCGGGCGCTTCGCGACGTAGTGCCACCATCGCCACAGGCGAGGGCCGGGCGCGGGGGCCCCTCGGCGTGGAGCGTCGGCGTGGAGCTCCCACATCTTCCGACGTCGCCGGTCGGAGCGGAACGAGCTCCCCCCCGCCGGCCCGATCCGGAGCGTCGAGCACCGCGACGAGGAGCTCGCAGGACGGCACGCCCGCGGGGGCGGGCGCTATCGTGCGCCCGCCGTCTCCGTCCACTCGGGCTCCCGCGGGTTCGTCATCTTCGTCAGCATGCGTTCATTTCCCGCGCCGGGCGGACGAGATTGGTACCCGCTTGGTACCCGCAGGGCATGGCGGGCCCTCCTCGATAACACGGAAACCCCCGGATTAGCGGGGGCTTCGTGAGATAGCGGGGGCGGGATTTGAACCCGCGACCTCCGGGTTATGAGCCCGGCGAGCTACCTGACTGCTCCACCCCGCGTCGCAGTCGTCAAATGTAGCAGCGAGATTGCCGCGTGGATCTCGGATTCCCGCTCTACGAAGGGATAAACCCGCGGCTCACGGCGGCGCGGTGCGGGGCGAGATCGAGCATCCACCGTCACGAGTCGAGCTCGGGCAGAGGATTTAACGCGGATCGCCGCTACGCTGGCGCCGTGTCGGCGATCCAGGAGCCGATCTTCGTCGGGGGCACGCAGCGCAGCGGCACCCACGCCACCGCGGGTTTGATCGGCGCCCATCGGGCGGTCGCCGACCTCCCCCGCGAGATGAAGTTCCACGCCCACCAGCTCGGGTTGCCGGGCGTGATCGCGGGGCGGGTTTCGCCGCGAGCGTTCGCGAAACGGATGCGGGAGTTCTGGTGGAAGCGGCCCTACCGCGAGGGGCGCACGCGCGGGCTGTACAAGACAATCCCGCGGGAGCGATTCGACCGGGCGCTGGAGGTGTTCCTCGCGGCGTGCCGGGCGGCCCCGCTGCGCCGCCGCATGCTCCGCCGGCGTCCCCGTCCCGACCTTGTCGGGCCCTCGCGCGACCTGGTCAATGCGCTGTTCGACCCGATCGCGATCGAGCAGGATGCGAAGTGCTGGGTCGAAATGAGCCCGCGTAATGCGCAGTTCGCGCCCGAGCTGCTGCGGATGTTCCCCCGGATGAGGCTCGTGTACACGGTGCGCGACGGACGCGACGTCGCCTCCTCGCTCGCCGGACTCCCGTTCGGGCCCGAGACCGCGCTCGAGGCGCTCGAGCGCTGGGACCGCCACCTTCGCCGCGCCGACGCGTCGGTCCGGCAGCTCCCCGCTGACCGCGTCCATACCGTGCGGCTCGAGGAGCTCGTGCTCACGCGACGCGAGCAATCGCTCGCCGCGCTGCTCGAGTTCCTCGAGCTCGACGAGGACCCGGGGATCCGCGGCGTGTTCGACTCCGAGCTCACTGCCGAGAACGGTCACCTCGGCCGGTGGCGGACCGAGCTCGCCGGCGGCGAGCGCGACGAGCTCGACCGCCGGTATCGCGATGTGCTCGCGGCGATGGCGGCCGACGGGGTCGCGTCGCGGCCCGACCCCGATCCGCTCCCGGCGGACTATTCGGCGATGCCCGCGGCGGGGCCAGGATCGGCGATCGATCCCTGGGCGGACGGGCGCGCTGAGCGCGCGTAGCGATCACCGGCTGACAGGATCCCCGTCCGATGGCCGGCACCCGTCTGGAAGTCAGTGCCCGCGAGCTTCTCCTCGTCGCGCTCGGCGCGATCGTCGCCTCGGTGGCGATGAACTGGCCCCTCGTCCTCAACCTGGGAGAGGACGTGCCGAAGGACCTCGGCGACCCGCTCGTTCAGGCGTGGCAGGTCGGGTGGGGCGGCCACGCGCTCACCAACGAGCCCCTCGATTTCTTCCAGTCGAACCAGTTTTGGCCGCTCGCCGACACGCTCGCGTTTTCCGATGCGCTGATCGGCTACGCACCCGCGGGCCTGATCGGCTCGGGAAGCGAGGGGGCAATCGCGCGCTACGACGTGCTGTTCCTGTTCGCGTACGCGCTCGCCTTCTTCGGCGCCTATCTACTCGCGCGCGAGCTCGGGGTCGGTCCCGCCGGTGCCCTCGTCGCGGGCGCGGCATTCGCCTTCGCGCCGTTCCGGCTCGAGCAGGACGGGCACATGCACGTGATCTCAAGCGGGGGCATCCCGCTCGCGTTCGCGATCGGCGTGCGCGGCTATCGCCTGCGGCGGCCCTGGGTCGTGTTCGCCGGATTCGCGGTCGCGACGTGGCAGCTGCTGATCGGGTTCTCGCTCGGGCTCCCGCTCGCCTACCTGCTCGCCGCCCTCGCGCTGTTCGCGGCGATCGTGTGGCTGCGGCGGGGACGCCCGGCGCTCGATCGCCGTCTCGTGATCGCCACGGCCGTCGGTGCGGCGCTGTTCATCGCCACCGCCGCGGTGATCAGCCGCCCGTACATGCGCGTCGCGGATGAGTACCCGGCGGCGACCCGCGGGCCGGCCGAGGTGGACAGCTACTCGGGTGGGCCGTGGCTGTTCCTGGTCGCGCCCGACGAGAACCTCGTGTGGGGGAAGGCAACGGAGGCGCTACGCGACGGGCTCGGCAACGTCCCCGAGAAGACCCTTTTCCCTGGGCTCGTCATCCTGGTCCTGGCGATCGCCGGGATGTGGTCGTCCAGCTATCCGCGCCGGCTGCGAATCGCGCTCGGCGGCGGCGTAGTGATCGTCTCGGTGCTCGCGCTCGGCTTCCAGGAGCGGGGCGGGCTGCTTTGGCCGTATCGCGTCATCTATGAGTTGCTCCCCGGGTGGGAGGGGATCCGGACGCCCGGCCGCCTTGTCACCTTCTCCTCGCTCGGGCTCGCTTTGCTGGCCGCGGCGGGGACCGAGCGCACGATGCGGGCGCTCGCCGAGAGCGAGACGGTGCGTACCCCGCGCCTGGCGTCCGCCGCGCCCCTCGCGCTGGCCGCGGTGCTTGCGCTCGCAGTCGCTGTCGAGGGACGCGGGCTCCCGTTCGATCCCTTCGACAACGCCGCCCAGCCGAGCCCACCGGGCCCACCGGCCGACGTCTCGGTGATCGCCGCTCCCCAGCTCCACCTTCCCGCCGAACGTCCCGAGGACAACCGCCGCTATCTGCTGTGGTCGACCGACGAGTTCCCCAACATGATCAACGGTCGTTCGAGCACGAACCCGGCGTTCACCGCGCGCGTCATCGAGCGGGCGCGCTCGTTTCCCGACCGTCGCAGCGTCCTCTACCTCCGCCGCCTCGGAGTCAGCAGCGTCGTGATCCACCCGCGCCGAACCCGCAGGGCGAGATGGCGGCGGGGCGGCCATCCCCCGATCGCCGGCCTCGGCGTCACGCGCCGCCGCGAGGGGAATGTGATCGTCTACGAGATCGGCTCGCCCACCGGCTCGTCGGCGACGGGTATCCGCTCGAGTTCGCGCTCCCGTCGTCGCTCCCGGTAGCGCAGCGAGAGCAGCGTAGCCGTCGCCAGGCACGCGGCGAAGGCGATCAGCGACAGGGCCTGGCCCCCTCCGTTCAGCGGGGTTACGGGATCGGCCGCCAGCGTCGGGCCGACGGTCGCAACGATGACCCACGCGAGCACGGCCTTCAACGCGGGGCGGATGTCGCCGATCCGCGTCCGCGGCGTCGCGACGACGGCGAGCGCCGCGGCGGCGGCCACCAGGAGCAGGACGGGCGCCACCGCGAGCCACGCGTCGCTCACCCCGAGGACCGTGAGCACGGTGTGCTCGAGCGCGCCGCTGCGCCAGCGGTCGACCAGCTCGGCGACGCCGTGATCGCCGATCAGCGGGAACGTCAACGTTCCAACGGTCATGAGGATCACCGAGGGGATCGCGAGCGCGATCGTCAGCGCCGGCATTCGCCGGTAGGCGCACGCCAGGCCGAGCGCGAGGAAGGGCAGCGCGGGAATGAAGAAGCGCGGCCCAAGGGTCCCGCCGCCGAATGGGATCCAGTAGCCAGCGTTGTAGATGAAGTACACGGCGGCGATCGCGGCGATCACGCGGGCCTCGGTGACGCGACCCTTGCGGTGCATGAGGTACACGCCGACGAGCGCCATCGCGATCACCGGCGTCAGCGCGAGCAGGCCGCGGCTGGCGAACAGGAGATCGAACGCCTCGGGGCGAGGCAGCGAGATTCCGAACAGGCCGTCGTCGTTGAGCCCGAGCTGGTCGTGCCCGGTGTAGCCGGGGACCGCGACCGCGTCCGAGTACGCAAACCGCAGCGGCGAGCCGAGCGACCACCAGTTGTAGAGCAGAGCCGGCGCGGCACCGGCGATCGCCCCGCCCAGATACGTGGCGCCGCGAGCGAGCCGGCCACGGGGTCCGCCCAGCGCATACACGAACAGGATCGCGCCGACGAGGCCCAGCGGATACTCGAAGCTGACGGCCAGCCCCGCCGCGAGCCCGGCGGCCCCGACCAGCCCGAGCCTCGCGGCGCCGCGCTCGCGCTCACGGAACAGCAACGCGAACGCCGCGAACCCGAGACCGGCTGCGATCACGTGCGAGAAGTACTCGGCGGCGAAGACCATCACGATCGACCCCAGCCCAAGCGTGATCGCCGCGGCCGTCCCGTACCCGGGCTCGATCCGGTCGGCCACCCAGCGCACGGCGAAGAGCAGGCCGATCGCCGGGAGCACGGCTCCGAACAGCGTCAGCGCCCACACCATGGGCGCTCCCGCCTCGATCCGGTCCCACACGCGGTGCGCGCGGGCGCGACTGTACCCGAGGTACTCGTAGGGCGGCTCGGTGCCGTACGCGAACGTCCACCGGGGATGATCGGTGTCCCGCGCGCGGGCGGCGGCGTCGCGCGCCCAAGCCTTGGCGCCGACCGCGTCGAGCGCTTCGTAGACCGGCAGCGTCATCGCGGCGAGACCAGGGGCCTTGACTGCGTAGTAGTGCCGGTCGATCCACGCCTTGTCGCCCGTCTCCCAGTGCCAGCGGTCGATCTCTGTCCGGTCGTGGCTGAGTGCCCGCACCTGGGCATAGAACGACGACTGTGCCCATCCCATCGCGTGCATCAGCAGGCCCCAGGCGAGGCCCAGGGCCACGATCGCGGCGATCCCCGCGCGACCTCGAAGCGCGGGTGGCATCCCCCGTGCGTGGCTCACGGCGCGAGTCTAGTGGTGCGGGAGAACGCGGGTGTCAAACATCCAGCGACCCCAACTCGTAGGATTGCGCTCGTGACGATGGGTCCCCACCGCCAGGAGGGCGCGCTACGGGTTGCCGTCGTCGACATGGGCACCAACTCCACCCGGCTGCTCGTGGCCGACGTCGACGGCAGGCGCGTGCGCGAGGTCGAGCGGCGCAGCACGGTGACGCGGCTGGGGCGCGGCGTCGATCTCTCGGGGAATCTGTCCACTGACGCGATCGACGAGGTCGCCGGCGTCGTCGGCGAGTACATCGAAATCTACGAGGCGCTCGGCGCCGAGCGCGTGACGGCGATCGCCACCTCGGCCGTGCGAGACGCCGGCAACGCGGACGCCTTCATCGCCGAGCTTCGGGAGCGCTTCGCGCTCGACTCCCGGATCCTGAGCGGCGATGACGAGGCGCAGCTCATCTACCAGGGGTCGTGTTGCGAAGGCGGGTCCTCGGACGGAACGCTCGTGATCGACATCGGCGGCGGGAGCACCGAGGTGATTGCCGGGAGCGGCCCCGTCGCGAGCTCCTCGAGCTCGCTCCAGTGCGGCACGGTTCGCCACACGGAGAGGTACCTGCGCAGCGACCCGCCGGGCGCGTCGGAGCTCGAGGACCTGGCCGCCGACGTTCGCGAGCTGATCGACGCCGAGCTCCCGGTCGACGAGCGCCCCGAGGCGCACCTCGGGATCGGCGTCGCCGGCACGCCCACCTCGTTGGCGGCGATCGACCTCGAGCTCGTTCCGTATGACCCCGAGGCGGTTCAGGGCCACCGCCTAGGGCTCGGCTCGATCCAGCGAATGTGCTCGGAGCTGTCGTCGATGCCGCTCGCCACTCGCCGCCAAGTTCCCGGCCTACATCCCGACCGGGCGCCGACGATCGTCGCCGGGGTCGTGATCCTGATCCAGCTGATGCGCGCCTTCGACCTCGCAGAGATCGAGGTCTCCGAGCACGACATCCTGTACGGCGCCGCGCTCGAGGCCGCGGAGGCGGTTCTCACATGAGCTCGGCCCCCGACGACTCGAAGTCGAAGGAGCCCAAGCGCCCCAAGAAGGGCACAAGCCCGACGGCCAAGCGTCAGCAGAAGCGCCGCGAGGAGAAGCTGAAGCTGGTCCGCGAGCAGGTCGCCGATGGCAGCTTGACGATCAGGCAGATGACGCCCGAGGAGCGCAAGAAGTTCCCGCCCCGCGACCAGGGCGGGGAGAAGGGGAAGAAGGGAAAGCGCGCCTAGCGGAGCTCGCTGGCGTCGCTTACGCCAGCACGGCCCTGCGCGGGTAGACGACGCTCGGGTCGGTCAACACGTTGACCAGTGCCGGCTTGCCCGACTCAAACGCGCGCTCGAGCGCGGAGCGCAGCTCGCCCGGCTTGCGGACGAGCTCGCCGTGCCCGCCGAGGGCCGCGACGACCTGGTCGTAGCGCGCCCCCTGTTGGAGATCGGCGGCGATCGAGTATCCGTACAGGGACTCCATCGGGTGCTTCTCGAGCGCCCAGATCCCGTTATTGCCCAGCACCCCTACGACGGGCAGCCCGTGGCGGACCATGGTGTCGAACTCGAGGCCCGAGAACCCGAACGCTCCGTCGCCGAGCAGCACGCATACCTGGCGCTCGGGATGGGCGAGCTTGGCGCCGATCGCCTGCCCCGCACCCGCGCCGAGACAGCCGTAGGGCCCGGGGTCCATCCAGCATCCCGGCTCGTAGGTCTCGATCACGCGGCCGGCGTAGGAGACGAAGTCGCCGCCGTCGCCGATCACGATCGCGTCGCGATCCAGGACCTCGCGGAGCTCACGGTAGACGCGAAGCGGGTGGAGCGGCGCGCGATCGTCGTCGAAGTCTTCCTTTTCCTCCGCGCGCTTCTCCGTCTCCGTCTCGCGCAGGCTCTCGACCCAGCCTCGAGTCCGCGCGCCGCCGGCGCCGGCCGCCCGGGCAGCCTCGCGGATCGCGCGCAGGGTCGCGGCGAGGTCGCCGACGAGCGCCACCTCCGGCTGGCGGGTGGCGCGGAGGCGGCTCGCCGCCGAGTCGACCTGGACGAGCCTGGTCTCCTCGCCGAACGAGCCGCCGAACCCGAGCCGAAAGTCGAGCGGGACGCCGACGACGAGCGCCACGTCGGCCTCCTTGAGGCCCCGGCCTCGGGCGCGGCTGAACGCGAGCTCGTGGTCGGCCGGCAGGCACCCGCGACCCATCCCGTTCAGGAACACGGGGATCCCGATCGCCTCGGCGAGCCGGCGGAGCTCCCCCTCGCCGCGCGCCCAGTAGACGTTGGTGCCGGCCATGATCGCGGGACGCTCTGCGTCGGCGAGGATCGACGCCGCGTGCTCGGCGTCCTCGGCGACCGGGCCTTCTTCGCGGTCCGGCACCGGGGGAACCTCGGCCTCGGCGTCCATGAACACGACGTCCAGCGGGTAGTCGACAAACGTCGGCCCGCTCGGGAGCTCGACAGCGCCGTCGATCGCTCGTGCCGTCGCCTCCGGGATCCCCGCCGTGTCCTTTACGGTCTCCGCCGTCTTCGTCAGCGGGGCGACGAACGGCACGTGGTCGATCTCCTGGAGGCTGCCCGAGCCCCACCGCATCTCGGGCGCGCGCCCGCCGAGCACGACGAGCGGGCTCCCGTTCTGCTGCGCGCCGGCGATCGCGCTCATTCCGTTGGTGACGCCGGGGCCGGCGGTCAGCGCGCACACGCCGGCAGCGCGGGTCGCCTTCGCCCACCCCTCGGCGGCCCACGTGGCCGCCTGCTCGTGCCGGGTGTCGACGATGTCGATCCCTTCGTGCTTGCAGCCGTCGTATATCGAGAACAGGTGGCCGCCCGAGAGGGTGAACAGCTTCGTGACGCCGCGCGCCGCCAGTGTGCGGCCCACCAGCCTGCCGCCGTGAACGGCACCTTTGCCCGCGTCCGGCGGCGCCTCGGTTGCCTGGTCGGGCGCCTTCGCCATCGCGACGGCGAGCCTACCTCAGATCCGCGGGTCAGTTCGCGCCCGGGAGCGTGCTGGTGCGACCGGGCGGCGCGCCGAGCGCGCCGCGGAGGCGCATCCCGAAGGTCTCGGCGTGACCGTCCCCCGGCTCGCTTGGGATCTCGTCCGGCACGGTCGGCGCATACAGGGTCACCGGCTCGTCGATCCCCTTCAAGCTGATCCCGCTTCGCTCCCGGAGCCCGAAATCGGATCGCAACCGCTCGGCGGTTGCGGCGGTGATGAGGACGTCGTCGCCGGTCTGGCGCGTCGCCTTCTCGGTTCGCGCGGCGACATTGACCGGATCGCCGATCACGCTGAAGTTGAGCCGCCCCCCACCCCCGATGCTCCCCGCGACCACCACGCCGGTGTTCACACCGACACGGATCTTGAGCCCGAGCCCGTCGCGTCGGTTCACGCGGGCGGCCATCTCTACCGCCGCCGCGACGGCCCGGTCGGCGTGGTCCGGGAACGGCTCCGGCGCGCCGAACACCGCGAGCAGGCCGTCGCCCTCGAACTTGTCGACGTGCCCACCGTGGCGGGTCACGACCGGAACGATGATCTCGAACAGATCGTTGAGCCGCTCGACGACCTCGGTGGCGCTCGCCTGGGAGGCGAAGCCGGTGAAATTCTCCACGTCGCAGAACAGGATCGAGACCTCGCGCTCGATTCCCTTCTCCGAGAACCCCTCGCTGAGTATGTAACTCGCTATCTCCTTGTCGAGATAGACGCCGAACGCGTCTCGGATCCGTTCGCGCTCGCCCAGCCCCGTGACCATCTCGTTGAACGACGCCGCGAGCTCGCCGAGCTCGTCGGCGGTCGTGACGGGGACGAGCACGTCATAGCGGCCCTCGCTCACGGCCTCGGTCGCCCGCTGGAGGTCCGCGATCGGGCGCAGGATCGACTTCGAGAGCAAGATCGTAAGCTCGAGCGAGATCGCCGTCGCCGCCGCCACCGCGGCGAGCACATCGACGCTGATGCTCGACGCCCCGCCTCCATCCGAGGTGAGCGCCACGACGACGAGCCCGGTGATCACGTTGATCAGGGGCAGGGTGGCCATCAGCCGCACGCGCAGAGGAAGGACGGATAGTTGTTGCTGCCGGATGCGGGGCGAAACGGAGCGGTTGATGTCGATCAGGATTGGCCGCATCCCCGCCTCGATCGCGAGGTAGTGCAGGATCGCCGCGTACCCGACCGCGACCGCGGCGCCGATCAGGAACGGGAAGAAGGTCGGCCACGGCAACCCGAGCAGGACGACCCCGAGGGCGCACGACGGCACCACGGTGAAGAGCAACGGGATCGGGAGGTCACGCCGCAACAGGTCGAGGGGCAGTCCGACCGCGGCGCTCCACGCCCGCGCGGTGCCCTCGGGCGTGCGTGCTCCGCCGATCCATCCCCGAACGGGTCGCAGCCGCCGGTAGGTCGGAGGCAGCACCGAGCCAATCGCGATGGCGGTGAGGGCGCAGGTGACGACCAAGGCGTCGAGGAACTCGTCCATGGACGCGTCGTAGTAGAAGGCGAACAACGCCACGGTCCCCGCGGTGATCACCAGAGCCGACTGGAGCTCGACCGTCACGAAGACGACGGGGTAGAGGCTCCCGAGCCTCCGGTAAAACCAGTTCATCACCGGCAGCACCATCGCGACAATTGTCCCTTACTTCCGGACCGTTCGGCGGTGGTTGGTTCTCGTCGCGCCCGCGCCCGCCCCGGGGCGCTAACCATTCCCGCGACGTGCTCCGCTTGCGTCCGCCGTCGCGGGGTTCACTAGCATCACGCTGATGCCCACCGCGACCGCACAGGCGCTGTCGGCGCCCGCGCAGCAGTTCGTCTCGTCCGGGCCAATTGGCCACTGGATCGGCGGCGAGCAGGTGCTGTCCGCGGACGGACGGACGTTCGGGACGATCGACCCCGCCACCGGAGAGGTGATCTGCGAGGTCGCCCACGCCGGCGCCGCCGACGTCGATCGCGCGGTCGCGACGGCGCGCGACGCGTTCGAGCGGTGGAAGCGCATGACTGCGTCCAAGCGCGCGGGGATGATCTACGCGCTCGCCGAGCTGATCAAGGCCAACCTTCCCGAGCTCGCCGAGCTCGAGTCGCTCGACAACGGCAAGCCGGTCCGGTACGCGCAAGGAGAGATCGCCGCCGGCGTCAACCACCTCCGCTACTACGCCGGGTGGCCGACGAAGATCGAGGGGGAGACGATTCCGGTCTCGACCCCGGACGTGCTCTGCTACACGCGCAAGGAGCCGGTCGGGGTGTGCGGGCAGCTGATCCCGTGGAATTTCCCGCTGTTGATGGCGACCTGGAAGCTCGGTCCGGCGCTCGCGGCCGGCTGCACGGTCGTGCTCAAGCCCGCAGAGCAGACACCGCTCACCGCTCTGCGACTCGGGGCGCTCGTGAACGAGGCGCGGATCCCCGCGGGCGTGGTCAACGTGCTCGGCGGCGACGGCGAGACGGGAGCGGCGATCGTCGACAACCCCGGGGTCGACAAGATCGCCTTCACGGGCTCGACTGAGGTCGGGCGCGAGATCGGTGCCAAGTGCGGCCACTCGCTGAAGCGGGTGACGCTCGAGCTGGGAGGCAAGGCGCCGAACATCATCCTTCCGGACGCCGATCTCGAGCAGGCGATCGCGGGCTCCTACGAGGCGATCTACTCCAACACCGGCCAGGCGTGCAACGCGGGATCCCGTCTGTTCGTCCACCGGGGCCGGTTCGACGAGGTCGTCGCGGGCGTCGCAGAAGCGGCGAAGCGCGCCAAGCTCGGGCCGGGGCTCGAGGAGGACACCGAATTGGGCCCGGTGGTCTCGGAGGAGCAGCTCGAACGCGTCCTCGGCTACATCGACGCGGGGCGCGAGGCGGGCGCACAGCTGGTCACAGGAGGCGGGCGAGCCGAGGTCGACGGCGCGGGGGGCAACGGCGGATACTTCATCGCCCCCACGCTTTTCACCGAGGTCTCCGACGACATGACGATCGCCCGCGAGGAGATCTTCGGGCCGGTTTTGGTCGCGATGCCCTACGACGAGCTCGAGGAAGTCGTCCAGCGCGCCAACGACACCGAGTACGGACTCGCGGCCGGGGTGTGGACGCGCGACGTCTCCAAGGCCCACAAGCTCGCCGCAATGCTCGAGGCCGGCGTCGTGTACGTCAACGGCTGGGGGGGCGACGCCGCGGCCCCGTTTGGCGGCTTCAAGTCCTCGGGAATCGGGCGCGAGAAGGGCCACGCCAACCTCGACGCCTACCTCGAGCTGAAGACGGTGTGGACGAAGCTCTAGGGCACTACCGCCGACGGAATCCCAAGCCGCGGGGCGAGCTCTGGTGTCCGACGACGCGAGCACGACCCGCTGCCAGGAATCGGGCGCTTCCAGACGTCCGTTGGATCTAAGCTTGGGCCGTCGCCGGGGTGGTGGAACGGTAGACACTGGCCGGCTTAAACCCGGCTGCCCGCAAGGGCGTGAGGGTTCGAATCCCTCCCCCGGCATTAGTCCACGCACGGCCAGGCGACGTCTTTAGGGCCGCTACAGAATCGGGCGATACCAATGCTGGCGCCGAAACACTGCCGCTGTTACGGTGTTTCAACGGGCGAGGAGGGCGTACGCCTGTGCGCTCTCGCAGAGGCGTTGCGCGTCCCTTGGAAGCCTCAGCACTAACACACGCAAGTCGGCGCGGGCTGCTCGCGAGGCCCCCGCGGCTGCTGCGCCTGCAGAAGGACGACCGCCTGATCGCGATGATGCGCGATGGGCACGAGCGCGCGTTCGAGGTGCTGTTCGAGCGCTACAACACGCGCCTGCTCGCGTTCTGCCAGCACATGCTTTCCTCGCGAGAGGACGCCGAGGACGTCCTCCAGGAGGTCTTCGTCGCCGCTCACAACGCGATCCTCGCTGACGAGCGGGACCTCAACGTGCGGCCGTGGCTGTACCGGATCGCCCGCAACCGCTGCCTCAACCACCTGCGCAAGCCCGTGCCCGAGGGGCAGGACACGATGGACGTGCACCCGCACGAGAACGGCGCGACCACGGCGGAGCGGGTTCAGAATCGCGAGGAGTTCCGCCAGCTGATCGACGACGTGAGGACGCTTCCCGAGACTCAGCGCACCGCGCTGCTGCTGCGCGAGATCGACGCGATGTCCTACGAGGAGATCGCGCAGGCGACGGCGACCACGGTCCCGAGCGTGAAGTCGCTGCTCGTGCGCGCCCGGATCACGCTCGCGGAGACCAGCCAGTCGCGGCTGCTCACCTGCGGCGAGGTCCAGCTCGAGCTCGCCGAGGCGGCCGAGGGTCTGCGCAAGGTCTCGGGCCCGGTGCGCCAGCACGTCCGATCATGCGAGGAATGTGTGGACTTCCGCTCCCAGCTCCGCTCCGACAGCCGCGCGCTCGCGGCGCTCGTCCCCGTGGGGCCGTTGGTCGCCCTCAAGGAGCTCTTCGGCGCCAAGCTCGGTGCGATCCTCGGCGGAGGGTCGGGCGGCGGCGCCGGCGCGGGCGCGGGTGGCGCGGCGGCCGGTGGGGTCGCCGCAAGCGAAGCGGCGGCGGGTGCCGCGATCGGCGGCGCCGCCGCGGGTGGTGCCGGGGGAATCGGCGGTGCGCTTGCCGCCGGAGGTGTGGGCGCGAAGGCGGCGGCCGGCGTGGCCACTGCGGCGCTGCTCACCGCCGGAGCCGTCGAGGTCAAACGGGAGTACGGCGGCGACCCCGTCAAGCAGCAGGGCACCCCCGCACCTGCCGCGGTCGCGCACACCGGCCCGTCGCACGAGCCCGCGCCGCGCGAGCACAAGCCTGAGCCCGCTCCGCCGCCCGCGGAGCCCGCACCCGCTCCGGAGCCCCCCGTTGCCGAGCCGTCCGCTGCACAGCCCCCTGCGCCGGTCGAGGAGCCCGCACCCGCGCCGGAGGAGACGCCCGCTCCCCTGCCGGCCGAGGAGCCCGCCGCGGGCGAGAGCGCCACGCCGGACCCGCTCACCGAGGAGACGGACACCGGCACGATCGAGATCGTTCCCGAGGCGCCACCTGTGACTCCGATTCCACAGGTCCCGCCGGAGGAGCCGGAGAACCCCGTTCAGCTGCCGAAGCCGTCGGCGCCGCCAAAGCCGCCGGAGCTCTAGGCCACCAGGCCGATCACCTTGAGGCGGCGCGACAGACACTGCGCCGCGAACGCGTGCGTCTCCTCCTTGGTGACGCCGAAGAGCTCCCAGTTCTCCTCGTCCTCGACCCACGGCGGGTCGAGAACCTTCTCGGTGACCGGGAGCGACTCGGCGATCGTGCGCTGAATCGCGTCCCGGTACTTCGTGTCCTCACGCGCCATGTCGGTGAGGAACCGAACCCCGAACGCGATGTGGCGGTGCTCGTCGCGTGCGACCTTCGTGAACCCCTCGACGAAGGCGGGGAGCGTCCCCTCGCGCTCGTTGTAGTCGATGATGAAGTGCTGGCCGGTGAGCGCCAGGACGCCCTCGATGATCATGTGGTAGAGCGTGATCGCCTCGACGAGGCGCTCTGTGTCCTCCGGCTCGGCGGCGAGCCGGTCGACGCGTGACTTCAGCATCGAGTCGAACAGCTCCTTGAAGGCGGGGTTCACGTGCTCCTCGGTCTGCCGCAGCCGGTCCGCGACGCCGTCGCTGCCCTCGTACACGCCCACCTCCGAGTAAAAGCGATCGAAGAAGCGCACATGGCGCGCCTCGTCGGCGATCTGGGTCGAGAGGAAGATCCGCTGGTCCTCGGTCGGCGTCGCGCGCATGATCGGACCGAGCTCGTCGGTGACGCGCTGCTCGCCGATGAAGAAGGCGGACAGCCCATACATGCGCTGGTAGCGCTCCTCGGGGTCGATCCGCTCGTGCCAATCGACCCGGTCCTGCGTGAAATCGAGCTCCTGGGTGAGCCACTGCTGTCGCTCCCAAAGCCGGTACAGCTCCGGATAGTTGAGGAGCGGCGTGGACCGACCGCTGTCGGTTCCCTCCTCGAGAGCCGGATCCGACGTGGCCATGAAGTCCTCGCGCGCGAGACGGGACAGCGTCGGTGGGCTCGAGGCCTCCATCGACGCCTACCCTATCGCATGAACTGGCTGGTCAGCCAGTCTTCTGTCGGGCGCGAGGAACGGGTCGATCAGGATTCGCGAGTCACCGTCCGTGATCTCGAACGCGACACCGCCGAGGAACCGGATCCCCATCAGTTGTCGACCCTCTCGATCTCCGGATCGGCGCCGTTCAGGTGGCGCCTCAGGAACTCGACCGTCCGCTCCCAGGAGGTCTCCGCGTGCTCCGGGTGGTAGGTGCCCATCCGGTTGTGGTCGGCGAAGAACGCGTGGCCGGCTCCCTCGTAGAAGTGGAAGATCGCCTCGGCGCCGGCTTGGTTCAGCTCCTGCTGCAGCGCCTTGGCGTCGTCGGGTGGGATGAAGTCGTCGTCCTCACCGAAATGCCCGAGCACGGGCTTGCCGGCGAGGTTCGAGAAGTCGGGCTTTCCGTGCGGCATCACGTAGTAGAAGCTAACGGCGGCTCCGACCTTGTCGTTCACGGTCGCGGTCCAGATCGAGAGCCCGCCCCCGAGGCAGAACCCGACCGTTCCCACGTCGCCAGTGCATTTGGGATGCGCGGCGATGTAGTCCACCGCTCCACGCATCTCCTTCTCGGCCTCCGCCATGTTCATCGCCATCATCTTCTGCTGGGCCTCGTCCGGCTGCTCGGGGGTCTCGCCATGGAAGAGATCCGGCGCCAGCGCGACGTAGCCCTCCGCGGCGAAGCGGTCGCAAACGCTGCGGATGTGATCGTCGAGCCCCCACCACTCCTGGAGCACGACGATGCCGGGGCCTTCGCCCTCCGGCTCGGCGAGGTATCCCTTCGCCGTTGCGCCGTTCGCCTCGAACTCGATCTCGGGCATTCATTCCTCCTTCGCTAGCTCTTCCGCCAGTGCCCATCCGACGGCGACTCCGACGAGCATCCCCATCCGCGCCTCCTCGGCGAGGAGGGTGCGGATGGCCCTCACCCTCTGCTCCGAGTCGGGGGTCGTCGCTGCCTTCAGCACCTCCGCCTCGTGAGTCTCGCCGAACCAGCCCCCGGCCTGCATCGCCTCGTTGAGGATCCGCTGCAGCTTCGGAGCCGCGCCGGCGACCATCGACTCGGCATCGCGAAAGCGCGCCCGGTCGGTGAGGGCGTCGATTGCCGCATCCAGCTGCTCCTCCGAGTACGTCTGCCGGGGCATCCGTCGCAACCCTAGAGGGTTGATGTGGGTTAGGCGCGTGCGCGCGTGGATAACCCGCATCAGCTCTCTAGATGATCAGCGTCGCCACTCCCACATCCGGATCTCGCCGAAATCCACGTAGCCGAGGCGCCGGTAGATGGAGCGACCCATCTTCGTTGCCTGGAGCGTGGATGTCTCAATGCCCCGCTCCCTCGCCTCGGCGAGCGCGACGTGAAGCAGCCGCCCGGCGAGCCCCCGCCCGCGGGCGTCCGGCATCGTCGCGACCCACCACACCCCGCAGTCGCCCTCGACGTCGGTCGTCGACACGACGCACGCGGGCTCGCCCGCGAGCCGCGCCTCGTAGATCCGCCACGCGTCCTCAGGCGGGGCCCCGATGCCGAGGTCGAAGGTCCCCGGCGCGTAGCCGTAAGCCGCGTCGTTGATCCGCTTCAGCTCGTCGAGCGAGCCGTCGGAGGACCACTCCAGCCCGTCCGGGTCGGGCTCCGGGAGCGCGGCGAGCTCGAGCCCCATTGCCAGCGGCGCCGCGTCGAGCACGTGCCCGGCGGACGCGAGCAGCTCCGCGGTGTCGTGATCGTGCTCGGGAACCCACACGGTCCACGCGCGCACGCCGGCGTCATCGTAGGCGCGCGCGAGCCCGTCGCGCCCCCGCGCCAGCTGATCGGGCCGGTCGTAGAGCACGGAGTTGAAGACCGAGCGCTCCGGGATTGCCGGCACGACCGCCGCCATCACGCCGTCCAACTCCACCAGATGAGCGCCCCGGGACCCGACAGCGAGCGTCCGCCACACGTGGGCCATGCTGCGGTGCATTCGCGCCCACCACTCCGTGTCGGGGCGGTCGGAGCCGTTCATTCGCTACTCCCGCTTCAACGCCAGCGTGATCCCGTCGGCGACCCCGAGCATCGCCACGTCGACCCGCTCGTCGGATGCGATCCGCTCGTTCAGCTCGCGAATCGCCGCGCTGCTCCGCGAGTCGTCCTCGGCGTCGAGGACCGCGCCTCCGCGCAGAACGTTGTCGAGCATCACCAACCCGCCGGGCCGAAGGCGCCCCAGCACCTCCTCGTAGTAGGCCGGGTAGCCCTCCTTGTCGGCGTCGATGAACGCGAGGTCGAACCGATCCTCGGCGGGCAGCGAGCGCACCGTCTCCAGCGCCGGCCCGAGGCGCAGATCGATTCGCTCCTCGACGCGCGCCGCGCGGAAGTAGCGTTGCGCGATCGCGGTCCACCGCTCGCTCACGTCGCAGGTGACCAGACGTCCGCCCTCGCCAAGCCCGCGCGCGATGCAGATCGCTGAGTATCCCGTGAACGTGCCCAGCTCGAGCGCCCGACGTGCGCGGATCGCCCGGGCGAGCAGGGTCAGGAACGCCCCCTGATCGGGAGCGATCTGCATCACCGCGACGTCGCCGAGCTCCTCGGTCTCCGCGGCGAGCCTCCGCAGGACATCGTCCTGGCGCGCCCCGTGCGCCACGAGGTACGCGTGCAGGTCCTCGTCGAGCGAGGTGAACTTTGCGGGCATCAGCTCGGACGTCGGACGTTCACCGGGCCCGGGGGCCCACTCTGTAGGCGGCGAACCCGGCACCGAGGCCGACCACCCCTCCGGCGAGCCCTGCCCAGGTGTTCGCGTAGTCCTCGACCAGCGGGAGCGCGACAAGAGCCGCCGCGAACACGGTCACGCCGATCACGTCGTAGTCGTCGCCGGGGTGCGCCCGGCTCTCCGAGTGGCGGATCGCGAACCACGCCGCGAGCGCCCCGAGCGCGACGCCGTTCCCGCCCGACGCGAGCAGCGTTCCGGCTTCCGCCCCGAGGGAGTCCATGCCCTCGGCGGCGAGCATGCCGAGCCCGCCGCACGCGATCAGGAGCAGCGCGGCGGGCACGGCGCCGAGGCGGCGTTCCAGCGACGGCACGAACACGGCCATCGCGACGGCGACGATGAACAGGTACCCGATGTCGTCGTACACGAACGGCGCCGCCAGGTATCGCCACCACTCGGAGCCGACGTCGCCGACGATCGCTCCCACCTCCTCGGGAAAGAGATCCGCGGCGCGCTGCACGAGCACGAGGATCGCCGGACCGAGAACCGCGGCGACCGTCACGTAGGGTCGTTCGGTGACGGCGATCCGCGGCAATCGCGGCGCCCTCAGCCGGCGCCGGCGCTCCCGCGGCGTGAACTCGTCGCCGTGACGCTCGAGCCTGGGGGCGCGCTTTCGAAGCCGCGTGCCACAGTAGGGGCATTCGGTGACGTAGGGGCTGACCTCGGATCCGCAGCTCTTGCAGACCACGCTCAACTCGGGCGATCCCACGGTCCCCGAGGATAACCCGGGAGGGCGCCCGGCGGCCCCAGCGCCGCGAGCCTCTAGGGTCGGGTGTGGTCCGCGATCTCGCGGACCAGCGCGCGGACGTCGTCGTTTCGCTCGTGCATCTCGATCTGGCGGCGGGCGCCCGTCCCGTTCTCGATCAGGTCCTCGACCCCCGCGAGCTCGGCCTCGCAGCCGAGCTCCTGGGCATGCTCAGCGAGCTCGTCGAGCAGCTGCCGCACCATCTCGGGCGCGTGGACCTGGCTGCCCGCCCGGAAGTCGATCAGCCTGCCCTCGGTCCCGTTGATCGCCGCTCGGACCTTGTTGTCATCGATGAGCTCGGTCGGATATTCGACCATCGGCTCTTCGCGATCGAACAGCGCCGCGAGCCGGTGCGCCAGCGATGCCGTGAGCGCGGTCAGTGCGATCGTGTGCTCGAGCCGCGTTTGCTGGTCGAACACGCGTGTCTCGACAGTGCCGAGATTCGGATGTGGGCGCACGTCCCACCACAGGTAGGTGTAGTCCTCGATCGCTCCCGCCTTCATCATCAGCTCGACGCGGCGGGAGTAGATCTCCCAGCTGCCGTAGTGCGGTGGGACGCCAACTCGCGGAAAGGCGCGGAAGATCGGCGTGCGCGTCGACATCATCCCCGTGACCTCACCGCGCCAGACCGGAGAGTTCGAGGACAGGCCGAGGAGGACGGGGATGTAGCGACGGATGCCGTCGGCGACGTAGATCGCCTTGTTGGGGCCGTTGATCGCGACGTGAACGTGGGTGCCGAAGATCAGCTCCTGGCGCGCGACGTAGCCGAGCTCGTCGACCAGCTCCGCGTAGCGCTCGCGCTCGACGATCTCCTGGTCCTCCCAGCGCGCGAACGGGTGGGTGCCCGAAGCGCCGATCAGCAGCCCCTGCCGCTCGCAGATCGCGGCCACCTCGCGCCGCAGCGCCTCGAGCTGCTCGCCCGCCGTGCGCACGTCCGGGCACGGCTTCGTCGCGACCTCGAGCACGGACTTCATCAGCTCGGGCTTCACCTGGCCGGAGAGCGACTCGGGAACGGCGCCGAGCACCGCCTCGATCTCCTGCGCGAGCTCGAAGCTCTCCGCATCGAGGATCATCAGCTCCTCCTCCACCCCGATCGTGAAAGGGGACCCGTTGAATTGGTGGTCGAGCACGAGGGCCTCGCGGGTAGCCGGGAACCCTCCCGGCGCGCCGCATGGTATCCAGGCCCCCGGGCCTATACTCCGGCCGCCGGGACCACGACGAGAAGGAGCGCTCCGAGATGGAAGTAAAGGCCGCCGCAACCGAGCAGAAGTCCCTACTCTCGGTCGTCTCGCCCGGAAAGCGAACGAGGCTTCGGCGGTTGCTGTTCGAGTTCGGTCCCGGCCACGGAACCCTGCTCCTGCTCCCGATTGACCAGGGAATCGAGCACGGGCCACGCGACTTCTTTGCAAACACGGCGTCGAAGGACCCCGAGTACCAGTTCCGTCTCGCCGCCGAGGCCGGGTACTCGGCACTCGCGTGCCAGATCGGGCTGGCGACGAAGTACTACCCGGACTACGCCGGGCAGGTACCGCTGATCCTGAAGGTCAACGGCAAGACCGACATCCCGCCCGACGACGAGGCGTTCTCGTCGACCAACTCGTCAGTCGAGGACGCGGTGAGGCTCGGCGCCGACGCGGTCGGTTACACGCTCTACGTCGGCTCGCCTCACCAGGACGTGGACCTCCACCAGCTCAAAGGCGTGCGCGAGGACTGCGATCGCTACGGGATGCCGCTGATGATCTGGGCCTACCCGCGCGGCTCGGCAATCAACAAGAAGGGCGGGCGAGACTCCTTCTACGCGATCGACTACGCGGCGCGGATGGCGATGGAGATGGGGGGCGACATAGTCAAGCTCAACATGCCGAAGATCGACCCCGAGAAGGACAAGGACTCCCCCGCACCCTACAACGAGGGCGGGTTCACGCAGCTCGAGGCGATCACCCACTGCGTGCAGTCGGCGGGGCGCGCACTGGTCGTCCTGTCCGGGGGCTCCAGGGTCGACGACGACCGGCTGCTCGAGCAGACGCGGGAGATCATGGAGGCCGGAGGTTCGGGCGTCGTCTACGGCCGCAACGTGTGGCAGCGGGAGTGGAGCGCGGCGCGCGAGATGATCGATCAGATAAAGGAGATCATCACCTCGAGCGTGACGCGGATCCCCTAGGACCCGGGGCCAAGAACCGCGGCCCGGCCCTCTTCACTCGGGTGAGGTCGCGGCGGTCACCCGGGATCGGAGCACTCGTTCTGCTCGGCGTCGCCGTCGGACTGCTCGTGTTTCGGGGTGACGGAGACGGGCCTTCCGACGAACCCGCGCTCACCCCGGGCGGTGCGCGAGCGAAGGCCGAGGTCACACGCGTGGTCGACGGAGACACGATCGAGGTCTCGCTCGACGGGAGCGCCGAGGACGTTCGCTACATCGGCGTCGACACGCCGGAGTCGGTCACCCCCGGCGAGCCGGTCGAGTGCTTCGGGCGGCGCGCCAGCGCCTTCAACGAGCGCCTCGTCGCCGGGAAGGAGGTCGAGCTGAGCTTCGACGAGGAGCTCCGCGATCGCTACGGGCGGCTGCTCGCGTACGTCCGCGTCGGGGGCCGGTTCGTCAACGCGGAGCTGCTGCGCGGCGGCTTCGCCCGCACGCTGACGATCCCTCCCAACGACTCGCGCGCGGCTCCGTTCGCGCGCCTCGAGGCCGCCGCAGGGCGCGCCGGACGAGGGTTGTGGGGGACCTGCTAGGTCGAGCTTGAGGTCCCTAACACTGGGCTAGCACCGTCCTCGTTTGGTAGGTTGAATGCCGTCTTGCGCTCGGCGGCATCATCGCTGCCCTCGCGCGAGATTCCTCACTCAGATGGAATCCAGCCCCCGGACAGCGCCGAAGCTCAACCAGAGCCTCGAGCAGTTCGAGGTCGCGTTCGAGCAGGAGATGGCGGCCGAGCGCCGGCGTCGAAAGCAGCTGCGTCAGCGCGCCGCGAACCGCTCGCGCGCCCGTCGCATCTCGCGCACCGAGTCGCACGGCAAGATCAGGTTCAGCGTTCTCTTCTTCGCGCTCACGCTCACCGTGATCGCGGTGGTCGTGATCATGTTCGAGACGCTGGCCTGGCTCATGGCCTGAGCCCGGCTCGGCTGCTCAGCCTCGTTCGGAAAGGCCCCCGAGCGCCTCGTCGACCGCTTTGCTGTGGTCCGCGCCGGCGCCGAGTCGCTCGGCCTGGATGCTCAGATACACCTCTTTGCGGAACACGGGCACGTCGCGGGGCGCGGAAATCCCGATTCGGACCTTGTCGCCGGACACGGCCAGTACCGAGATCTCGACGTCGTCACCGATCATGATGCTCTGGTTGGTTTTCCTCGTCAGGACCAGCATCCGGTGGATACCCCCTTGGGTTTGAGCTTCGCGTTCGCCGCCCTGCTTGGCGGGCCGCACGAGCAGGATAGTGCAGGGCGGCCCAGCTCGAGCGGTTGGCTAGCCTGGTCGATCCACTAGGCTCGAAGCATGGCCCGCAAGCCCCTTCGCTCACAGCTCAACCAGATCCGTGCCTGGGTCCGCGAGGGCCGAACCGACGCGTGGATCGCGCACCAACTCGGCGTCTCGGCATCGGAGCTCAAGGAGTTCCGGCGCCGTCATGGCCTCACCGCGGACGGAGGCGACGATACGGCCGACGACGATCTCCGCGACGAGATCGAGGCCGAGATCGAGGCGGCGACGCTCACCGAAGAGGAGGACGAGGAGGCGGAGGAGGCCGTCGAGGCCGCTTCGCCCGCCGGCGAGGCCGGCGATGGCGGATCAGGGCGCCGCCGGCGTCGACGCCGCCGGCGCGGGGGGCGCAGGAAGAAGGCCCTCGAGGGCACCTTCGACCATGGGGAGACCGACGGCTTCGGGCTGTGGCTCGATCCCGCGATCCAGGACGAGCCGACGTACACGGAGCACTGGGCCGGACACCGGGCGGTCGAGGTCGAGGTCGAGCCCGACCGAATCGTGATCAGGCGGAGCGAGTAGGGACCGCAACGGTCCCGGCGTTCCATCGCTCCTCGGAGACCCCCTCGAGCTCGTCCAGGACCGCCTCGAGCTCGCGCAGGTCACCCGGGCTGACGCCCTCGTCGCGGATCAGCCGCTTGGCCACCTGATCGCGGCTCGCCACCGTCCTGGAGCTGAACAGGTACTCGGCGATCACGGCATCGTGCTCGCTCGCGGCGCCCGCGAAGGCCCCGCCGCCCTCGGCGGCCCGCCGAAGCGCCCTCGCCACCTGCTCCGCGCCGCCGCGTCCTCCGAGCGTCGACCCGATCTCCTCGAGCGGCCGGCGCTCGACGATCGCGAGCCTCAGCGTCTCATGATCCTCCGGGCCGAGCGCCCGCAGGGCATCCTCGGAGTCGAATCGCGCCTGGCCCCGCCCGATCGCGGACCGCGCCATGTGGATCAGCGGGCGGCGATGGTGGCTCGGGATCACGGTCGCGAACACGAGCACCGCCCACGCCAGAAGCAGCGCGAGCGCGAGAGCGATCTCGACCACGACCCCCGACGGATCGATCGCGTAGTAGCCGAGCGCGCAGGCGGCCGCGAGCGCCGTCGAGGTGGCGAGCCAACGGTACGGCATCGCGATCGGGTCCCTGCCCCACTGCGAGAGATAGAAGATGTACGCGCCGGGGACGGCGAACGCGACCATCATCGCGACCGGCGCTCCCTCGAGGCCGAGCCACGGGATCAGCAGAAGGGACGCGCCGACGAAGGTGATGCCGGCGACCACGGCTGAGTAGATGAACGTGCGGCGCTTACGGCGGTACTTGGCCGACTTGTTGAGCATCCTGAACACGGTCGGGGAGACCATCGCCGCGGCCATCAACGGGATCAGCGGCGCTGCGTCCGCGTAGGAGGAGGGGGCCATGCTCACCACTGGGTCGGCGAGCAGCGTGATCGCGAGCAGCGATGCGAGCGTGACGAGCAGGAAGTAGCCGAGCTGCTGTCCGCGGGCGACCTGGGAGCCGTACTGGTCCTCGACGGCGGCGAACGCTGTCGTCCGCTTGAGCGGGCGCAGCGCGCGGCGGAACCCGGTCGGGAGAAGGGCGACGACGATCCCGGCTCGCTGCGCGAGGGCGAAGATCCCGAGATCGGTGTGAGAGACGAAGCGCGAGAGCAGGAACACCTGCGAGGAGTTGATCGTCCAGAACGACGCATGCACCGGGATTCGCGGGGCGCCGAGGCGCATGATCTGGAACGCCTCCCGAGGCTCGAAGCAGAGCTCGAAGCTCCCGCGCAACGCGACCACGGTCAACACGGTCGACACTGCCGTTCCGATCGCGGTCCCCGCGATCGCGCCCTCCAGCCCGCCTCCCGACGCGACGAGCACGATCACCGCGGCGAGGATCAGCAGCGGTTGCGCCGACTCGAGCACCACGAACGCGACCGGGCGGCGCTCCATCCACACGGCGAGTGAGGCGAGCCGGTAGACCGCTCCGAGCCCGCCGGCGGCGGCCGCCCACAGGACAACCTCGCGATCGCCGCTCTCGCCGAGCAGCAGGTCTGCGACCTGTGACGCGAGCAAGACGACGATCGCGGTCCCGAGGCCCGCGAGCAGGGTGGTGAGAACTATCCCCGTGCCGAGCGAACGCTGGCTCGCGTCTGAGACGCCCTCGTCCTCGTCCTCATCTTCGTCGTCCTCGTCGTCGTCCGCACCGAACACCCGCCTCATCGTCCCCTGCTTCGAGCCCAGGTTGAAGACCAGGTTTAGAAGCCCGGCGAGGAACAGCAGCAGCGCGAACTGGCCGAACTCCGCGGGGCTGAGCAGATGCGCGACGACGATCGTGCTCGCGAACGCGAGCAGGTTGGTGACCACCAGCCCGCCCGAGAAGATCGACGAGTAACGGACGACCTGCGCGCCGAGAACGGCCCCGCTTCCCCCCGGCCTGCTCTCCGAAGGACGGCCGTCGCTCAAACCGACCAGTGATCGAAGCTGCGCCCGGTGAACTCGCGCAGCCGGTCCGCGTCCTCGCGGAGCACCGTGATCACCTCCGGGCTGAGGGCCGCGCGCACGTCGCTCGCATCCGGCACCTCGATCGGTCGTCGCAGGAAGAGAACCCGCTCCGCGAACCAGAACCCGCGCGGAAGCTTGCCGCCGAAGACCCTGATCCCCATCCGCTCCATCCGCATGCCCGCCTTCGTGGCGCGGTGCTTGCGGCCGGTCCGATGGCGCTCGCGGGTGAACCCGGGATCCTGAAACTCCGGATCGACCCCGACGAACGAGAACACGCTGCGGAGCGTCTCCAGCCTGCGGTTCCGCAGGTCCGCCTGGTCCAGCACGAGGATCCGGTCAGCAGGAAAGTGGTTCAGGAACTGGCGCAGCTGCATGAAGTACTGGCTGCGCAGCACGTACGTGGTGTTCGGATGCATCACGGTGGCGGCGACGTCGCCCTTCTCGCGACGCTTGGCGTAGTTGTGAACCCAGTGCGCCGCGATCCGGTCGATCGGGTCACGCACGAGGTAGATCAGCCGCGCGTCGGGAACCAGCGAGTGCATGCGCTCAGGGACACCCGCGTGGTGCGGATAGGCCGTGTAGTTGGGGGACGACTCGCCCCGCACGCTCGCGCGGGGGTCGAACTGCGCGCGGTACCACTCGGGGCCGCGGTCCCAGTTGCGCTCCGCGATGAAGAAGTTGAGCTCCTTGGGGCTTGACATCGAGATCTCCGGATGCAGCCCGAGGTAGTGGTGCAGCCCGCTCGTGCCACATTTCTGGGCACCGACGACCACGAGATTGGGCAAAGAACCAATGCCCGCGACATCCTCCGCTTCGCGTCCGGTGTCGCGGGGTTTGCGGCGGGACTGCCTGCCTGTCTTTAGAGAGGTCTCCACGCGCGCCGAGGTTACCGACTCGTGGTGCGGTCACGGCGGCGTTCGAACGGGTGGCGCACGAGCGCGCTCGCGCTCGCGCGAGCCATCGTCGACCACATAGCGATCCGGCTCCCGTTCGGCCCCGGCAGGCCCGCGAGTGCGGACACTTCCCCCGACGCCAGTCGCGACAGGAGCCTGGCAGCCTCCTCCGCCCCGTTCGCGATCGCGAGGTTGCGGGCGCGCGCCGCCATTCGCTCGCGTCTCCCCGGCTCTAGCATCCCGTCGAGCAGGCTCTCCAGACGCTCGGATCCCGGGCCCTCGCACGCAAGCGCGAGCCCGGCGTGCTCGGCGTGGCGCGCCCGCGCGGCTTGATCGTCGAGCTCGCGCCGCATCGGGACGAACAGCGTCGGCACCGCGAACCGGATCAGCTCGTGGAAGGCGTTGTATCCGGCCGCGCTGACGACGAAGTCGAACGCGCGGTAGTGGCGGCTCACCGGGTAGATGTCCCTGAGCAGGACAACGCCGGGGGGGAGGTCCAGCCGCGGCGAGATCCCCGACTCGAGCGCCGCGACCTGGACCTCGCCGTGACCGCGAAGGTGCTCCAGGCAGCGGCTCACGGCGGCGTCCAGCTCCGGGCCCTGCCCGAGCGCGACCAGCGCGTTCAGCCGACCCGGCTCGAGCCCGAGCGCGCGCTCCGATTCCGCGCGGGGCGAAAGCTCGGATGGATCGCAGAACGTGATCGGGTCGAGCACGACCGCCTCGTCGCGGCGGCGCGCGGTGAGTCCGGCGTCGTCGGACGACGCAAGCTCGCCGGGCTCCAGCACCAGGTCGAAGGCAGCCGCGAGGGCGAGGATCGGCCGGCCGCGCCCGGGCTGCCACATCGGCCGGCGGCTCCAGACCGTGGTCATATCCGGGCGCGCGCCCATGGCCCGGATCAAGGCCGGATAGGGATGGGCGCCGTCGAATACGAGCGCCGCGGGATCGAGCTCGTCGAGCAGGCCTGCCACGCGAGCTCGGAGGCGGCGGCTCCACTCGAGGTGCGAGCCCGCCCCGGGGGTGTTGTATGAGCCCATGTACTCGGCGCGGAATCCCTGGTCGCGGACCACCGGAGCGGCGGCCGAGAGCGTGAAGAACACCGGCTCGATGCCCGCGTCGAGCCGGCGCGCGATCGCCATCCCGCGCGTGAGGTGTCCCAACCCCGTCCCATTGCTTGTCGTGAACAGGACCCGGGTTTCGGGCATCAACTTCGCTCGTACGCCTCGATCAGCTGCGGCGCGCAGTGGACTCCCTCCCGCTGCAGCGCCCCGAGCGTGCGCTCGTACTTGCGCCGCAGGCGCAGGCGCTTCCAGGACGACATCCCGTTATCCCACGCGCGCCGGGAGGGATCGTCGGGGCCGAGCCAGCGATCGAGAAAGGCCCGTGTGCCGGCCTCGTCCTCGACCCCCAGGAACCCGAGCAGCGCCTCGTACGGCGGCTCGCGATCGCCGTTCAGCAGCTCGTCGAGGACCAGAACGTGAAGCTGCTCGGGGCCGAGCGAGTAGCTCGTACCGTCCTCCTCTCCGCGCACGGCATGATCGACTCGGCGCACGCGCTCGGCCCACCAGTCGATCCCGGCGAGCGGGTCCTGGGGCCCCCAGTCCGTCTCGGCCAGCCGGAAGGCCGCGACCCGCCCGTCGCGGACCACGTGCACGAAGCGTGCGGCCGGGAACAGCCGCGCGAGGATCGGGGCGTGGTGGAGGTTCCGGGCGCTCGTCTCGACCAGCCCCGACTTGCCCTCGGCTGAGGCGAGCGGGCCAATGAGGTCGTCAAACAGCCCCCGGCACGAATCGAGCGGGTTGTCAAGATAGGTGGCGGAGAAGCGGTCGATCGCCGCTTCGAAGCGATCCTGCGGGACGACTTCGTCGAGCCGGCCGCGTCCGGCGCCCGCGCCGCCGCCCCACCACACCTCGCGCAGCTTGAGCAGGAACCGCTTCAGGCTCACCCGCCCCTCGATCAGGTCCGGCATGCCGTCCGTGTCGCAGTGGAAGCGGACGTCGATCGGAACGACCGCGAAGCGCGAGTGGCTCCCGAGCAGCTGGGCCACCATCTGCGCCCCGCGCCGCGCCCTTCCCGGCCCCGCGAGGAACACAAGTTCGCCCTGGGGCGGACGGGTGAAGCCCGCTCCCTGTGGCGGGCGCGCCTGCGGCGCGCCAGTCGGAGTGCGCCTGCGGCCCCCAACATCATCAACGGCAAAGCCACGACCCGCGGGCTTCATCCCGCCCGCCCCCACAGGGTCTGGAGACGAGCGTTCGAAGGCCTTCCGAAGCATGCCGGCGCAATGCACTCCGTCTCGCTGCAGCCGCTCCAGCGCCTCCTCGTAGCGGTGCACGTACGCCCGCTGCTCGTCTTCCGAGAGCCCCTCGCGCCACCGCTCCCGGTGCGCGCGCTCCGAACTCATCTTGGTCTCGAAGTAGGAGCGCATCTCGAGCTCGTCCCCGGCGTCGAGATAGTCCAGCAGGTGGCGGTAGGTTCCCTCGCGATCTCCGTACACGAGCTCGTCAAGGCTCACGACGGTGAGGCGATCCGGCGGGATCTCGTCCGCAGCGGTGTCGATCCGCCTCAGCCGACCCTCCCACCACTCGATCCCCTGCTCGGCGTTGCGGGGATAGACGACGCCCCTTCCCTTCGCGACCCGGGACGAGGCGGCGTCGCGCCCGTCCCGCACCGAGTGGATGAACCTCGCCTCGGGGAAGATCCGGAGCAGCGCCGGGCCCTGGGCGACGGTGTCGCAGCTCATCTCGACGAGGCCGGGCTTGCCCGCGCGCTCGGCGAGCGGGGCCAGGAGGGCGAAGAAGAGCTTGCGGCACGCTGCGACGGGGCTCGCCTCGTACGACGCCCGGAACTCGTCGACGGCGGCGTCGAACCGCTTGCGCGGAACCGTCCGGTGCAGGCCGCGCACCTGCAGCGTCTGCACGCGTCGCCACCACGTTCCGCGCGCCTTGGCGACGAACTCGTCGGGCGTGACCGCGCCCGCGAGCAGGTCCGGGAACCCACCCGGGTCGCAGTGGAACCGGACCTCGTTGCCGACCTTCTCGTAGCCGGAGTGGCGCCCGACCAGCTTCGCGACGACGTGAGTGCCGCTGCGGCCGGTGCCGCCGACGAATAGGAGCTCCATGAACTACCCCGGACCAGCCTCTCGCCTCGCAGTCGGGCTTCGCCCGATGCTCGGCGCCAAAACATCCGTGCGGTGATAGGTCCGGCGCAGCTCGGGCGCGCAGTGAATGCCGTCGGCGGCGAGCCGCTCGAGCGTGCGCTCGTAGAAGCGCTGGAGCTCGTCCTGCTCCTGCGTGGTGAGGCCTTCGCGCCACCGCTCGCGATTGGCCCGCTCCGCGTTGACCTCGTGGTCGAAGTAGTCGCGCATCGCCGGCTCGTCATCGAGCTCGAGGAACGAGAGCAGTCGGCCGTAGGCCTCATCGCGGTCGGCGTAGGCGAGATCGTCGAGGCTGATCACCAAAATCCGCTCGGGAGGGATCTCGCGCACAGCGGCGTCGATCCGTCGCAGGCGCTGCTCCCACCATTCGATGCCGGCGATCCCGTCGCGTGGGTGCTGGCGCTTCTGGCGGTTTGCGACCTTCGACGCGCCGGCGTCGCGGCCGTCGCGCACGGCGTGAATCAGCTTCGCGTCCGGGAATATGCGGAGCAGGCTCCGCCCCTGGACGACGTTGTCAGAGCTCATCTCGACCAGCCCCGGCTTGTCGGCCTTCTCGGCGAGGGGTGCGAGCAGGTCACTGAACAGCCGGCGGCAGGCCGCCCGGGGATCATCCGCGTACGAGGCCTCGAACCGCGCCACCGCCGGGTCGAACCGGTCGCGGGGAACGACCTTGTACAGCCCGCGCTCCTCACGCCCGAGCGGGAAGCGCGGCAGCACGGCGGGCAGCGGCTCGCCGGCCTTGATTCGATGCCACCAGAAGCTCCTCAGCTTGTGGAGGAACTCCTCGACGGTCACCTCGCCGGCGAGCAGGTCCGGGAACCCTCGCGGGTTGCAGTGAAAGCGCACCTCGATCTCGACGTCGCGGTAGCGCGAGTGGTGGCCGAGCAGGCGCGCGACCACGTGCGTGCCGCTGCGGCCGGTGCCACCGACGAACGCGAGGTGTTCGACCTGTGGTGACAAGTGTTCCGAGAAGGCTAGTGATCACCAGCCGCGATTCGTGACCCTGTAGCGGTCCACGTAGCCGCAGGCGTCGTGCAGCGGCACCGCTCGCGGCCCGTCGGGGCGCGTCAGCGCGATTGCTCCCACCCACGAGGTTCGCTCGGCGGCGAGCACCCTCCCGAGCCAGGTGACATCGCGGGGGCGGACGGTGAACCGGATCGGGCCGGCTCGATCGAGCTCGATCGACCCGGCGGGCCAGAACTGGCCTTCCCCGGGGGCAAAGCCGTACATTCCGTCGAGCGACGCGGGGAGCTCCTCGTGCAGCCCGGGGCCATCGAGCGTGAGCCCTACCGGGCTGTGGTACTGGAGCGAGATCTCCCATCGGCCGGGATCCAGCCGCATGGTCTGGGTCGCCGACTCGCCGAGCTCGAATGAGCTACCGGGCCTCCACTCGCTCTGCGGGCCGACGACGGGCTCCGGAAGCACGGTCGCGCTGCCCTGCTGGTCTGCGAGCCCCGGGTCGTCGCTCCCGCATGGGAGCAGCGCACCGGGCTCGTCGGGGGGCTCGATCAGCGCTTGTGCCGGGATCTGGCGCTGGCGCATCCACAGCGTGTAGGACGGAGTCGAGCGCACGGCCTCGAACCCGGGCGGCGGGGTGCTCGCGTAGGCGGCGTTCGTGGTGATCACATAGCGGTAGCCGTTCTGCACCTGGTGGGACACCGAGTCGAAGTCGAGCGCGACGCCCTGGTCCCACCGCTTCCCGGGACGCTCCGCGACCTCGCGACTCGGCACGTACCCGCCGGGGCTTCCCACCTTGGCACCCCGCAGGCGGTAGGACCCGAAGCGATCGGCGACCAGCAGCAGGACTGGATCCCCCTGGACCTCGGCCCGCAGATCCTCGAGCTCGGAGGCGCGCGTTACCGTGCCCACCGGCGCGGCCCGCAGCGCGAGGAAGGTCGAGCCGGCGGCGCCGAGCACGAACACCACGGCGAGCGCTGAGACCACCACGCGTGCGAGCCCCCGCTGCTCGGCCGGCGCGAGCAGCGCCCGCAGCACGAACAGCATCGCGACCGGCGCCATCACCGCGAGCGCCTTGGCCTCGACGTGGATTCCACCCAGCACCCGCGCCCCGGCGTAGATCAGGCCCGCCGCGGCGAGCGTCGCGGGAACCGCGAGATCGCGGCGGTTCGACCACCACCACGCGGCAAACGCGAACCCGGCCAGCCCGACTAAGGTCGCGAGCAGCGCCGCGGCGTCGCCCGAGGCGTCGCTCCGGAAGTCGCCCTCGGACCAGATCCCAAGCGCCTCCCGCGGCGATACCGAGCTGAACAACCGGCCCGTCGATGCCTGGATGTCGCCGAGGCGCTCGAAGAAGTTCGAGATCGAGCCGGCCTGTGCGGCGGCGATCCCGGCCAGCACGACGACCCCGGCGGCTAGCACAGGCCACAGGGGGCGCAGCGTGCTCGCGGCCCGTCGCGGGGAGAGGACGATTCTTCCCGTCGCGAGCTCGACAGCGAGCCAGATCGCGGCCGCCGCCACGGGCCACACGAGACCCGCCAGGCTGAAGGCGAGGACGCTGGCGAGCGCGAGTAGGCCGAGCGAGATCACGGTCGCAGCGTCGGCCCGATCGGGATCCCGTCGCCGTGATGGACCGCCCGCCGCGCGATGTGCTCGCACATCGCGCGCTTTGTTCAGCTCCGACAGCCCGACCGCGAACCCGACCACGAACAGCGCCATCGCGGTCTCCTTGAACGCACTCTGGGCGAGGAACGATGCGGCGAGATAGGGCAGCCCGACGAGCGCCGCCGCGATCGTGCGACGCGCCGGCGACAGCTCGCGCAGCACGGCGAGCGAGGCGAGCGCCGTGAGCACCGGGATCGCCAGCAGCAGCCCGTTGAAGGCGTCCTCGAGCGAGAGCCCGGTCCCCTCGGCGAGTGCGGCCGCGAGCGACTGCGGTCCCAGCGGATAGCCGAACTCGATCCCGCGGGGCTCGGGGCCGAACCCGGTGGCGAGCCATTCGGTCCAGAACAGCTGCGCCGCCTGGTCGTTGGTGTAGACCCCCTCCCCGAGCACGCCGACGCGTCCGTTGATGAGGAACGGGAGCGACGCGGCGAGAAGGACGATCAGCGCCGCGGGCAGTGCCTCGCGAGCGAGCTCGAGCCAACCCTCGGTCGGCGGGCGGCGCCACACGAAGGCGAGCGCGGCCACCAGCAGGACGCCGATCACGACCGCCGCCGTGACGCCGTGCCCGGGAAGCCTGACCAGCGGCTGCGCGACCACCACGAGCGAGGCGAGGCCGACCGGCGCCGCCAGCCACGTCCACTCGCGCCGCCCGAGCGCTACGAGCACGGACCGCCCGGCGATCACCGAGGCGGCACAGATCAATGCGGCCGCGGCGTAGACCGCGACCATCAGCGCGGCCCGCTCCCGCACGTCGCGGGATCGAGCTCGCCGTCGAGCCGGAACACCGAAACGTCACCTTCGTGCACGATCTTCCGTGCGGCCGGATCCCCGCGCGTCCACCGCACCTGGCGTGGTCGCTCGGGCCGGGTGCCGAGCTCCTCGGTCGGCTCCCGGAACCCCGTGACGACGTAGTCGTAATTGCCCTCGTTGAGCGCCTGGCGCCACTCGGGACAGGTGTCGATCGGCTCGAATGTGCCGTCCGGGCCGCGCTCGCCGACGAACTCGACCCGGTTCGAGAGGTCGGTCCCGTAGAGCGGGTACTGGCGGGCGATCACAATTCCGATCTTCGCGTCGCGGACGTCGCGCGCCCACATGAAGGCGGGGTCCTCGTCGTTGCCGCCGGCAGCGCTGGCGTAGCGGCCGTCGAGGTAGGTTCGCTGGGCCGCGTACCCGGCCCCGAGGACGATGAGCGCGACCCCGAGCGAGGCGGCGACAACGGCCGCGGGCGGGACGCGGCGGTGCTGCGCGTACCACACGCCGCCGATCAGCGCCGCGGCCGCGAGGCCCCCGACCGCGGCGGCACGCCCCGACGCGATCGGGACGAAGTCGTCGGACCCGACGAGCGCGACTGCGCCCACGGCGAGCAACGCTACGAGCACGGCGGTCCGCCACCTGCGGTCCAGCGCGGCGACCCCGATCGGGAGCAGAGCGAGCGACAGCGCGACGACCGGCGCGACGTAGCGCAGGTTCGAGGCGAAGCCGACCGGCATCCCGTCCGGCCCGGATGCCGAGAGCGGCGTGAACGGGTACACCGCGGCCGCCGCGAGCGCGCTCCACCCGAGCACCCGCTCGACCGCTGACCGTCCACGGACGAGCGCGAGCACCGCGCCGATCAGCGCGAGAAGGAGGACGGCGGGCCACAGCGCGCCGAACCGATCGTTGAGCGCGGGGAACAGCCAATCGCTCCACACCCCGGTATCGGCCACATAGCGAATCAGCGCGTGCGGCTCCCTGGTCGCACTGATGTAGTCGGTGGGTCCCGGAAGCGGCACGGGACCGATCGACGACACCCAGGGAACCGGGTTCCCGACGTGGGCGAGGTTGCGAGCGAACCAGAACCCGCCACCCGCCACGACCGCGGCGATCCACGTTCCGGATGCCGCCAGCCGCCGTCCGGCGGGCGCCGCCACGACCACTCCAATCGTCAGCGCCACGACCGGAGCAGCCAGGTTGAGCTTGGTACCGAGCGCCAACCCCGCCGCGACCCCGGCGAGCGCGAGGGGCGCGGTGACCACGGGAAGATGGGCCTGGGTCCGCGAGCTCATCGTGTTCGCCAGCATCGCCGCGGCCGCGAGGAGGAAGAAGGTCGCGGGGATGTCGTTGCGAGCCTCCCCCGCCTGGTCGGCGAATACGCCGGCCGCGAGGACCACCCCCGCCCCCGCTACCGCGCCCGGGCCCACCCCCCACGGTCGCCCGAGACACCACGCGGCAAATAGCGTCGCGCCCAGCCAGCCGAGGTTGATGAACGGGGACGCGATGTCGCGCCCGGTGGTCAGGATCCCCAGCGTGTGGAAGAGCTCGGAGTTCGCGGGGTAGAACCAGGTGAGCAGCGCCGGCGAAGTGAAGTGAAGCCCGGTCAGCGACTCCTGTTGGGCGAACCGTGCCGCGAACGGCATGTGGTACCAGAGGCTGTCGAAGCCGTACATGCCATACAGCAGCGTCGAGTGGGCGCGGCCGGACCACTCCGCGAACAGCGCGACGACCACCAGACCGCCGATCGCGGTCGCGACCGGACCCGCCGGGAGCCGCGGTGGCGCCTGGCCGCCGGACCGCGGCATCCACTGCGATGCGACCAACCCGATGCCGAGCCCGAGCACGACGCAGAGCGCGACCAGCGCCACCTCGCTCAGCACGCCGATCGCGCCCAGCGCCTCCGTCGCCCACACGAGCAGGGCGAGCCCCACGATCAGCTCGGCGAGCCGAGCCGGGGCGCCGGACCACGCTGGGAGCATCTGCCCCCGGACCCGGACGGCGGCGAAGCCGAGCGCGATCGCGATCGCGGCAAGCTCGGCGACGCCGGCAAGGTACGCCCCGAGCCCTAGCTCCACGGAGGAGCTCCCTTCGGAGCCCAGCGGTCGCCTAGTCTTCGAGGCCGCGGATCACGTACGCACGCTCGCCGGGCGCGACCATCCCGAGGCTTCGCGCCTCGCGCTCGATCGCGTCCGTGTCCTTCAGCGCGACCTTTCGCGCCTCCAGGTCCCGGTTCTTGCGCACAAGCTCGCCGAAGCGCTCGTGCTCCGCTCGCGAGTCCCGCCACGCGTCGGCGAGGTTGATCACCGGGTTGAGATAGGACAGCAGGACCGCGAACAGGACGAGCACGAGAGCGATCCTTCCCACACGGTCCCAATCGATCCGGGTCCGCCTCCGGCGGGCGGGTCTCGCGCGGTGCACGCGGTAGCTGCGGGCGCTCACGCACAAGGCTTCGGGCCAACCGCCTCACGGCCTCCATCCCACCCCGAGATGCAAGCCGCGTTGCAGGCCCACGCCTACTCGCGCCGGAACGCATCCAGGCCCGGGTAGGAGGCTTTCTCGCCCAGCTCCTCCGCTATCCGCAGCAGCCGGTTGTACTTCGCAACGCGATCCGAGCGCGAGGGTGCGCCGGTCTTGATCTGGCCAACGCCCGTCCCGACGGCGAGATCGGCGATCGTCGTGTCCTCGGTCTCGCCGGAGCGGTGGGAGATCACCGCCGTGTATCCAGCCTCGCGGGCGATCCGCACGGCGTCCAGTGTCTCGGTCAGCGTGCCGATCTGATTCGGCTTGACGAGAATCGAGTTCGCAACGCGCTCGGCGATCCCACGGCGCAGACGATCGGGATTCGTGACGAAGAGGTCGTCACCGACGAGCTGCACCCGGGCGCCGATGCGCTCGGTGAGCATCCGCCACCCATCCCAGTCCTCCTCGTCCATCCCGTCCTCGATCGAGAGGACGGGAAAGCGCTCCACCGTCTGCTCCCAGTTGGAAGCCATCTCCTCGGACGACAGCGTGCGGCCCTCGTGCGCGAGCACGTATGCACCGTCGCGGTGGAGCTCGCTCGTCGCGGGATCGAGCGCGATCCACACGTCGGCCGCGGGCTCGTAGCCCGCGGCTTCGATCCCGACGAGCAGCGCCTCGAGCGCCGCCCCGTTCGACTCGAGATCGGGAGCGAACCCGCCTTCGTCGCCGACCGAGGTGGCGAGCCCGCGTTCGGAGAGCGTCGCCCTCAGCGCGTGAAACACCTCGGCCCCGAACCGAACCGCCTCGGGGAAGCTCGCCGCGCCCGCCGGCACCACCATGAACTCCTGGAAGTCGAGGGCGTTGTCGGCGTGGGCGCCGCCGTTGAGCACGTTCATCATCGGCACCGGGAGCACGGTCGCCTCGCCGGCGCCGGACAGCTCCGCCACGTAGCGGTAGAGCGGCTGCCTTCCGTCCGCGGCAACCGCCTTCGCTACCGCGAGCGAAACACCGAGGATCGCGTTCCCGCCGAGACGGCCCTTGTTGGGCGTCCCGTCGAGCTCGATCATCGCGCGATCCAGCGCCGCCTGGTCGCGGGGGTCGACCGCGGTAACGGCGTCGGCGATCTCGCCGTTGACGTTGGCGACCGCGCTCGAGACGCCCTTTCCGCCCCACGCGTCGGCCCCGTCGCGCAGCTCGATCGCTTCGAACTCGCCGGTCGAGGCGCCGGACGGGACCGCGGCCACGCCACGTGCGCCCGAGTTCAGGCTCACCTCGACCTCGACCGTGGGGTTCCCGCGCGAGTCGAGGATCTGGCGGGCGTGAACGGTTTCGATCGCCGCCATAGGCGGGGGAAGTTTGCCAGGCGGCCGGCGCAACCCTGCCGCGAAATGACGGAGGGCCGGCCAGCCGCCCCTCCGATCGCGGTGAATCGCTAGTCGAACGAGTACGGCGCCTACGGCGGTGTCCCTGCTTCGGACCGCCCCTGAGCGATCCGGCCGTCGCTGGTCGTTTGCGCCTCGGGGCCCTGAGTCGTTCCTACTTGAGCCTGATCGTGCGCTTCGCGGTCGCCAAGTTGCCGACCTCATCCGTCGCGTCGACGGTGAGCTTCGACTGGACCTTCTTGCCCTTGTCGAGCGCCTTGGCGGCCTTCTTGCGCGTCTTCTTCGTCAGCTTCAGCTTCAGGGTCGTCGTCTCACCCGGCCCCAGTTCGGCGCTCGCCGGCTTGAGCTTGTCCTTCTTGACCTTCGTCAGCTTCCCCTCGGCGTTTGCGGTGCACGCCTCGTCGCCACAGCTCGCCTTGACCTTCACGGCGTTGCCGAGCTCCTGCTTCTTCTTCCCCGAGAGCTGGAGGTCCGGCGGGACGCTCTCGACTGGCTCCCCGTAGATGAAGTCGTCGAGGGCGACGACGTCCGGGTTGCCCGCGGTTTGGGTCACGTCGTTGGGCCCCAGCGCGGCCGCGCCGCTGGTGATATTCACCTGGGCGACCCGTCCCTCCTCGGGCGAGAACGACACCCCGAGGAACGAGAGCCTCGCGTTGCCGGCTGAGGGGAGGATCTCGCGCGAGAAGAGCTGCTCGCCCTGCGTGTCGAGGAACTCGATGCTCGCCGACCCGAGCTCGTCGACGTCGGTGAACACCGCTCCGAACCCCGCCACCGTCGCGGGGGTGTCCTCGCCGGGCACGAAGAAGTTGACGGTCGTGGTGGTGCTGCCGATCGGCGTGAACAGTTTCTGGGGCGAAAACGTGCCGAACGCGGTCGCGTACGTGGGGTTGATGTTGGCGAACCTCGGCGTCGCGGGGAACGAGCTGACCTGGAACTGATCGCTGGGCGGGTTCTCGAACACTACGCCGCGGGCGCGGCCCGGCATCGGTGCGTTGAAGAAGTCACCGGGGAATGGGTTCGGAGACGAGCTCCCATCCGGGACACCGTCCCAGTTGATCTCGCGCCGGCCGGTGCCGAAGGACCCGACCTCGTTCGGGTTTTGCGCGCCGAGATCGGCCCGGAACCGATCGACCGTCGACTGGATCGCGGCGGCGTTCGCGCCCGCTCTCTCGCGGACTTCCTCGGCGTGCGCAGTCGCAGGAAGCGTCACGAGGGCGGCGAATCCCGCTAAGGCTAGGAGGCGTCGCGACAAGTCGAAGCAGGCTAACAAACGCTGCAGGCGACAGTCGGCCAGGGGCCGGATCCGAGGCGGTCCCGTGGACCTGGCGCTGCTTACGCCTGAACGCGTGCTTGCAGGGCCCCGAATCTGACTGCGGCCAGCCCTATTCCGAGTGGATCCTGAAGTTCGCGTGTTGTCGTTCCAGATGTTCCTGCCTGGTGCAGCCGATGGGCGGGCGCGACAACGCTCCGGCCCCCGACTTGCCGCAATCGTCGCCGCCTGCGCGCTGGCATGCGTCGCCCTGCCGGTCTCGGCGCCCGGCAAGGCGTACACGCCGCCGAAGAAGAAGGTCTTTCACGGCGTGCGCGAGACCGGGGACGTCGCTCGATGGATGCGGTGGGCGACGGCGCTCCGCGCCCACCCCGCCGTGATGCAGACGTTCCACACGTGGGGCACCCGGCCGACGATGGCGATGGAGCGCTGGACCGCCGCCCGCGCCCGCGGAATGATCAGCGTCTCGACCGCGACCGGCGGCGAGCCCGAGGTGATCGACGTGTACCAGATCGCCCACGGCAGGGGCGACGGCTACCCGCTGTGGCTCAATCACGACCTGTCCTCGTGGGGGCGCCCGACCTACATCCGGCTGATGGCCGAGATGAACGGGCACTGGAACCCGTATTGCGCGTTCAACTCGGACGGCAGCTCGCGGGGCGCGCATCACTCGACCCACTGGTTCCGGCAGGCATGGAGGCGGTTCGCGCTGATCGTCCGCGGAGGAAGCACCGCGAGCATCAACCGGCGCCTGAACCGGCTCGACATGCCGCCGATCGAGGCCAGAGGCCCGTACAAGGACCGCGAGCTTCCGGCCTCGCTGCCGCGTCCCAAGGTCGCCCTGATGTGGGTGCCGCAGACCGAGGGCTCGCCCAACCTCTCGTCGAACGGCCCCGACGACTACTGGCCGGGCCGCAAGTACACGGATTGGGTCGGTCTCGATATGTACTCGATCTATCCCAACTTCGACGGCTTCAACCGGTTCTACCGCGCCTACCGCGGCAAGCCCTTCGTGGTCGGCGAGTACGGCCTGTGGGGCGAGGACAACCCGGGGTACGTGAAGCGCCTGTTCGGCTGGTCGCGCCGTCACAGCCGCACGCGACTGCTCGTCTACTACGAGGACGTGACCGAGCAGAACCCGTTCCAGATCTGGCGTCACCCAGCGAGCCAGCGGACGCTGCGCCGGATCCTCAACCGCAAGCGCTATCCGCAGTTCGCTCCCGAGATCAAGGACTACCCCGCGACCGGGGGGACGTCCCCCGGGTAGCGGCCGCTTGAGCCCAAATGCGGGGCGAGGGCCGAATGACGGCCCCGTTCGACGTTCAAACGTCATCGAGTGGACGTTTTCGGCATCCTGGCGGCGCTTGTGGCATCCGCGCGGCCCCCCACTTGCCCTCCGACCGACGGCCTGGTCGCCGGAGCGCGGGCGGCTACGGCGCGGTCGGCGGTGGGGCGGCCGGCGGCGCTCCGGTCGGAGGCGCCCCGGTGGGCGGAGCGCCGGTCGGCGGTGCCCCTGTCGGGGGTGCGCCGGTGGGAGGTGCGCCCGCGGGTGGGGCTCCGGTCGGCGGCGCCCCGGGTGGCCCGATCGGCGCGGCGCCCGGGGGCAGGCCTGCCGGCTGATCCACCGGCGGCGGATACGGGCCCTGGGCGAGGCCTCCGGTCGCGAGCCCGGGAGTCACCGATCCCGCCGCTCCGGGCGCCGCTGGCCGGCTCGACTGCACCGGCGGCGCCCCCTCGGGCCGTGGCGGCTCGGGGGCGTTCCCGCACCGCTCGATGACGTAGTCGGGGGCGCAGACGGTCCGCGCGGACCACTTGTCGACGAAGTCGTTCTCGAAGTCCTGGGCTGCCGCCTGCTGCTGCGCGCTCGTCAGCTGCTGGGTGATCTGCTCCGAGGCTTTCTCCAACGGGGTGGTCTCGGCCTCGGTGATGCTGTCGACCTGGATCAGGTAGAAGCCCTCCTCGGTCTCGAACGGCCCCACCAGCTCGCCCTCGGGAGCCGAGAAGACCTCTTCGTCGAATGCCGGGTCGCTCTGGCCGGCGACGACGCCCTGTCGCAGCCCGCCGGCGTTCTTCGACGCCTGGTCGGTGGAGAACTTCTTCGCGACCTCCTCCCAGCTCTTGGCTGAATCGTCCTTCTCGAGCGCCGCGCGGGCGTCGGCGACCTGCGCCTCGTCCTTGTTCAGGATCACCCGCACGTCGCGCGTCTCGGGCTGCTCGAACTGGCTTGCGTTCTCCTCGTAGAACGCCTCGACGGCGCCCTCGGGCAGCTCGTCCTGACCGGAGAGGGCGTCCTCCTGGATCCGCTGGCTGAGCAGGGTCAGGCGCACACGCTCGAACGCGTCCTCCTCCGTGAACTTCGACTGCTTGAGGAAGCGCTGGAACTCCTGCTCGTCCTTGAAGTTCTGCTGCTTGATCTGGTCGAGGCGCTGCTCGATCTCGGTGTCGGTGACCGTGATCCCCTCCTCCTCGGCCTCGCCCTGGACCCACCGTGCGAGCAGGAGGTCGGACAACGCCTGTTCCTTCACGAGCTCGTACTGCGGATCGTCCTCGGGCGGGACGGGCTGCTGCTGTGCCGCCGCCGCCTGCTCGACGGCGGCGTCGAACTCCTCCTGCGTGATCGGGCCGCCGGGCGCGTCCTCGACGACCGCCACATCCCCCGACGGGACGTCGGGGTCAGAGAGGCCCTGGGCGACGGCCCAGATCGCGAAGAACGCGACCAGGAAAACCGCCAGCAGCACGAGCATGAGGCGCTTTGAACGGGGTGCGCTCACGAGGGCGGCAGCATAACGAGAGCCACTTAAGCGGTGGCTAAGGCCGGGGCTAGACGGCGAGCGGAGTTCTGCCGGCCGCAGCGAGTGCTTCCGCGAGCTCGATCGCGGCCGCGAGTCTCGCGGCGGGGTCGGGCGCGACACGCAGCGACACCGTCTTCGAGCGGAACTCGTACTCGACCTCCGGATTGCTTTCGCGCAGTGCGTCGGCCTCCGCCGCCTCGAGCTCGATCGGGGCCGCGGCAAGCCTTCCTCCGCGGATCTCGACCGTCCGCGCCCCCGCGGCGCCGAGCTCGATGCGCGCGCGCTGGAGCTCGAGCAGGCTCTCGACCGGAGTCGGGGTCGGCCCGAACCTGTCGCGCAGCTCGTCGCGCAGGGCGCGCAGCGCCCCGACCTCCGAAGCGCCGGCGATCCGCCGATGAACGTCGATCTTCGCCGCCTCGAAGGGGATGTACTCGGCCGGGACATAGGCGTCCACGTCGACGTCGAGCCGCACCGCCGCCTCCACGGCGGGCTTGCCGTCGCCGTCCCCCGCCCGCAGCGCCTCCGTCGCCTCGTCGAGCAGCGAGACGTACAGCTCGAATCCGACCGCCGCGACGTGCCCCGACTGCTCCTCGCCGAGCAGGTTCCCGGCGCCGCGGATCTCGAGGTCGCGCATCGCGATCGCGAACCCCGAGCCCAGTTCCGTGTGGTCGGAGAGCGTCGCGAGGCGCGCCGCCGCCTCCGGGGTGAGCGATTCGGCCGATGGATAGAGCAGGTACGCGTAGGCCCGCTCGCGAGATCGGCCAACCCTGCCGCGGATCTGGTAGGCCTGCGCGAGCCCGAGCTGATCCGCGCGCTCGACGATCAGGGTGTTCGCGGTCGGAATGTCGAGTCCCGACTCGATGATCGTGGTCGCCACGAGGCAGTCGGCCTCGCCCCGGAGGAATACGAGCATCGTCTCCTCAAGCTCTTGCTCCTCCATCTGGCCGTGCGCCTCGGCGAACCGCACCCCTGGGCACAACCCGCGCAGGCGCTCCGCGACCTCGGCCAGGGTCTCGATCCGATTGTGGAGGAAGAACACCTGGCCGCCTCGCTCGACCTCGCGCTCAATTGCGCGCTTCACCAACCCCTCGTCGTAGGGGCCGACGAACGTGCGGATCGGCCGGCGTCCCTCCGGCGGGGTCTCGATCACCGAGATGTCGCGCAGCCCGGCGAGGCTCATCTGGAGCGTCCTGGGAATCGGCGTCGCCGACAGCGAGATGACGTCCACCTTGAGCTTGAGCTGGCGCAGCAACTCCTTCTGCCGCACCCCGAAGCGCTGCTCTTCGTCGACGATCAGCAGGCCGAGCTCCTTCGCCCGGACGTCGCGGGAGAGCAGGCGGTGAGTGCCGATCAGGATGTCGACCTTCCCCTCGGCGTAGTCCGCGAGCACCGCGCGGTTCTCGGCGGGTCTTCGCAAGCGAGAAACCGCCTCGACGCGATACGGGAAATCCGCCAGCCGCTCGCGGAACGTCCCGAGATGCTGCTGGGCGAGAATCGTCGTCGGCACCAGCATCATCACCTGGCGTGAGTCGGCGGCGGCCTTGTGCGCGGCCCGCAGCGCGACCTCGGTCTTGCCGTATCCGACGTCGCCGCAGATCAGCCGGTCCATCGGCATGGACGCTTCCATGTCCGCCTTTATGGCGTCGACGACCTCGAGCTGGTCGGCAGTCTCCCGATACGGGAACGACCGCTCGAGCGTCAGCTGCCACTCGCCGTCGGGCGGGAACGCGTGGCCGCGGCGAGTCCGTCGCTCCGCGTACAGGTTGACGAGGTCGCCGGCGAGCACCTGGGCGGCGCGGCGCGCCCGCGCCTTCATCCCCTCCCAGCGCTTGCTGCCGAGCGCCGAGAGCTGCGGCGCCACGCCGCCGCTACCGACGTAGCGCGTGATCTTCGCGAGCTGCTCCGCGGGCACGAAGACGCGGTCCTCGCCGCGGTAGGTGAGATCGAGGTAGTCCCGGGTCACGCCGGCGACGGTCTTCGTCTCGAAGCCCGCGAAGCGGGCGATCCCGTGATCCTCGTGCACGACGTGATCCCCCACGCGAAGCTCGGTGAACGACGCGAGGCGCCCGCGGGCAGACGGCGGCATCGTGGGGCGGCGCCGGTGGACTAGCCGCCGGTACGGAATCACCGCGAGGCGCAGCTCCGGCGAGACGAACCCGTCGGCGAGCGGCGCCTCGGAAAACAAGAGCGCGGACCGGCCTTCGTCGTGGGCGAGCCGCGCCTCGCGTGGGAGAAGGTCTCCGTCGAGGAACCGGGCCTCGAGTCGGTTGAGGTTGTAGCGTGCGCGCTCCGCCTCGCCCCGGTGCTGAAACGTGACCGTGGTCAGATATCCGGAGCGAAGCTCGCGCTCGAGCTCCGACTCGGCCTCGGCGAAGTTGCGCGCGGCGGAGGAGGGGCGCTGGGCGCGGAAGCTGTACTGCTGCCCAGACTCGACCCCGGAGATCGACAGCGCCGCTCGCGCGCGCAGCGGCTCGGCCACGTCGACATAGAGGTGACGGGCATCGTCCGCGTGCATCGCGATTGTCACGTCGTCCCAGTGGTCCGACAGCGCGGGATCGATCTCCTGCTCCCCCGCGAGAATGACGGCGCTCTTGTCCGGCAGAAGGTCGAGCGGCGCCGCGAAGCTCTCGGTCGGGAGCACGTCGGCGATGTCGGGACGCTCGCTTGCGCCGTCCTGTTGATCACCGGCAAGTTCGCTCGCGAACTTGCCGCGTAGTTCTTGCTCGGCAAGCTCGCGATGCTCAACGTCGAGCTCGGCGGCTGGCGCGAGCTCGACGGACTCGGTCTCCCCGAGCGAGCGCTGGGTGAAGGTCGAGAACCATCGCACCGACTCGACGTCGTCTCCAAACAGCTCGATCCGGGCGGCGCGCTCCTCTGTCGCCCCGAACACATCGAGGAGGCCGCCGCGAATTGCGAACTGCCCGCGCTCCTCCACCTGGTCGGCGCGCTCGTAGCCGCAAGCGACCAGGCGCGTGGCCAGCGAATCCAGGTCCACCTCGTCGTCCCGACTCAACCGAAACCCAGCGGGCCGCAACGAGGCGTCAGGGACCGCCTCGGCGAGCGCGACGGCGCTCGCGATGACGGCGGGCGCGCGCTCGGAGCCGGTCAGCGCGTCGAGCGCGGCGATCCGCAGGCCGACCAGGTGAGCGGGCGGGGCGACGTGCGACTCGTAGCCGGTGCCGCGCGACGGGTAGTAGCGCGCGGCCCGCGGCGCGAGGAAGGCTCCCAGCTCCTGCGCCAGGTCGCGTGCCGAGCGGTCGTCCGGGGTGACTATCAGCGCCGGACGCCCGGCGAGACCGTGCTCGGCCGTCACCAGCGCCGCGAGCAGGAACGGCTGGACTGCCGCGGACATGTGCGCCTTGGCCGGACCTCCGGCGCGCACGGCCGTCGAGAGCGACCGGAAGCGGTCGTTCTCGGCGGCGATCTGCAGCAAGGCGTTCAACGTCATGGCACGACAAATAACCGGATCGCTGTCCGGCGGTTTCGCGCGCGCCCGATATCCGCGGGCACCTCTCATCGATTCTAGGGACGCGGGAACTGGTCGCTCGATCGCGCCCACTCGACCTGGCCGCGGCCCTCCTGGCGCGAGCGGCCCTCGATGTCGTCCCACTCGTGGAGCATCGACTTGAGTCGAGCCACGGACTCGGGCGGACTCTGTGCCACGCCGGTGGCGAGCTGAAGCGCTGCGTGCTCGGTGCGAGCGGCGGGCACGACCTTGTGGACGAGCCCCCATCGAAGCGCTTCGTCGGCGCCCACCTCGCGCGACGTCAGCAACAGGTACTTGGCGACCGAAAGCCCGCACAGGGTCACGAGACGGGCGGCGCCCACGGGGACCCCGAGGGCCGCGCCGGGGAAGCGGAACCGAAGGTTCGAGCCGCCGACGCGCAGATCGCACGCCACCGCGATCTCGGCCCCGCCACCGACGCATGAGCCGTGGCACGACGCGACCGTCGGGCGCGGAAACGCGGTGATCTCGTCGTACAGTCGCGCGAACAGCTCCATGCGGTGGACGGTCCCCTCCTCGTCGAGCTGCTCGCGGACGTCCGCTCCAGCGGACAAGCCCAAATGGTCGGTCGAGGAGATTACGAGCACGCGCGCCGCATCGTCCTCGCGCGCCGATTCGATGTGAGCGAGCAGCTCGTCGAGCATCGCCGTGTTGATCGCGTTGCGGACGTCTGGCCGGTCGAGCTGTAGTAGCGCGATGCCGTCCTCGTCAACCTCGTAGCCCGTGAGGCGCTCGCTCATCCGGGCTCCTCCGCGCTCTCGCGGACGACACGCTCGGCCTCGCTCGCCGCGCGCTCGATCAGCTCGCGGACATCTGCGGGGTCCTCCTGGAAGCGGCCGAGGACGTGCCGCGAGACGAGCTCCGGATCGGTGCTGTCGGGGCGGCCGACGCCGATCCGCACGCGCCAGAAGTCGGGCCCGCCGAGATGCCGAGCGAGGCTCTTGAGCCCGTTGTGCCCCGCGAGCCCGCCCCCCAGTCGCGAGCGGACCTCCCCGAACGGCAGGTCGATCTCGTCGTGGAGCACGATCACGTGATCGAGCGGCACGCGCAGAGCGCCGCGCGCGGGCCCGACCGAGGTGCCGGACTCGTTCATGTAGGTCTGCGGGCGCAGCACGGCTACTCGGGGTCCCCTGGCGCCCACCCTGCCCTCGGAGATGAGCCCCCGATAGCGACTGCGCGCCCGCGGAAGCTCCCACCGGCGGGCGAGCTCGTCAGCGACCTCGAACCCGACGCTGTGGCGCGTCCCCTCGTATTGGGGGTCGGGGTTGCCGAGCCCGACGACAAGGACGCGGCCGTTGTCCGCCCGCCGTCCCCGGCGCCGGAACAGAGACAGCGTCTACTCCCCCCCGCCGCCGCCGTTCCCCCCGCCGCCGCCGTTGCCGCCCCCGTTTCCGCCACCGTCACCGCCAGGCTCGTCGTCGAGGGCGGAGTCGTCGGATCGCTCGTCCCCCCCGCGTTCGTGCTCGCGCTCCTCGCGCTGGTCCTGACCCGCGACGGGAAAGATCGGAAACACGCCTGGATCGGTCTGGCCCGGGCTCGAACGGCGGCGGCGCCAGCGATCGAACAGGCCCACGCGCCTACTCCTCGCCGCCCGGTTCGCCCTCGTCCGGTGCCTCGCCCTCGGAGGGCGCCTCGCCCTCCGCCGGCGCTTCGCCTTCGGGCACCTCCTCGCCCTCCTCGCCGACGAGCTCGGCTTCTTCCTCGACCTCGGGCTCGGGCTCCTCCTCGACCCGGGGCGGGGAAAGGGTGGCGATCGTCGTCTCCTCGGGATCGTCGACGACGAACTTGACCCCCGAGGGCGGGGTCAAAGCGGAGAGCTGGATCGTGTCCCCGATCACCATCTCGGAAACGTCGGCGTGCAGCACCTCGGGGATCTCCGCCGGTAGGGCTTCGACCGTGATCTCGCGGGTGACGTGCTCGAGCACGCCCCCCTCCTTGACCCCGGGGGAGTCCTCGGCGCCCTCGAGTTCGAGCGCGACCTCTGCCTGGATCGCCTCATCGAGCTTCACCTCGAGGCAGTCGATGTGAAGAAGGTGGCCGCGGACCGGGTGATGCTGCTGCTCCTTGACCACCACGGGCACCGCCTTCGATCCCTCGATCTCGAGGTCGAACAGCGTGTGGCCGTCGGTCAGGAAGCTGCGGATCCTGGGCTCGTCGACCTGGAACGGACGCGCCTCGTCGCCGCCGCTGTACAGCACACCGGGCACGAAGCCACCACGGCGAAGCCGCCGGCTCTCTCGCGAGCCGAACTCGTTCCGCTGGGCGACTTTCAGCACATCACGATTCTGGGCCATCGACCGGTGAGGATAGAGAACACCCACCGGGCAAAACTCGCCCGGTTAGGCTTCGGCGGATGGCCGGCGACCACAAGATCCCCAAGGGTCGGGTTCGTCGTTCGGCGAAGCTCGGTACGGCGCTCGGCGTGCAGGCGACGCGCTACGCGGGCACCAAGACGGCCAATGTGGCGCGCTCGGCGGACAGCGCGGAGGAGCGGATCGAGACCCGCCACCTCGAGACGGCGCTGAAGATCGCCTCGACGCTGGGGGAGATGAAGGGGGCGGCGATGAAGCTAGGCCAGCTCGCGTCCTTCATCGACATCGAGGTCCTGCCCGACGAGTACCGCGAGATCTACCAGGAGCAGCTCGCCCGGCTGCGCACCTCGGCGCCGGCGATGCCCTGGGAGAGGGTCGTGAAGGTGCTCGAGTCCGAGTACCGCGAGCAGCGGCTCGACGAGCTCTTCGAAGCCATCGAGCGCGAGGCGTTCGCCGCCGCCTCGATCGGTCAGGTGCACCGCGCGACGCTCCACGATGGTCGCACGGTGGCCCTCAAGGTCCAGTACCCGGACGTCGCCGAGGCGCTCGAGTCCGACCTTCAGAACATGGGGATGATCGTGCGGCTCGGCAAGGCGCTGGCCCCCGGGCTCGACCCGAAGGCGATCGCAGCGGAGATCCGCGAACGCGTGATGGAGGAGCTCGATTACGAGTACGAGGCGCAAAACCAGCGTTCATTCGCGCGCGCGTACCGCGGCCACCCGTTCATCTACGTTCCCGACGTCCTTACGCGGCTCTCGCGGCGCCGGGTGCTGGTCTCCGAGTACGTCGAGGGGATGGGGTTCGAGGAGGTGAAGCGGCTCGACAAGGAGGAGCGCGACCGCTTCGGCGAGATCGTGTTCCGGTTCAGCTTCGGGTCGATCTACCACCTCCAGCACTTCAACGCCGATCCCCACCCCGGCAACTACATCCTGATGAACGACGGGCGCGTGGCGTTCCTCGACTTCGGGATGACCAAGCGGCTCGATCCCGAGCAGATCGAGCTCGAGCAGCGCGCCGTCGACGCAGCCGCGCGCCGCGACCCCGGTGCGCTGCGCGCTGCCCTGCACGACCTCGGCTTCGTCAAGAACCCCTCGAAACTCGACTGCGAGCGCCTGCTGGAGCACGTGCTCGTCGTCGGCGGCTGGTACCTGGAGGATCGCGAGGTCGAGATCTCGCCGCGGCGGGTGATGAAGGTGATCGAGTCGACCTCGGATCCACGCTCGGAGTACTTCGACCTGATGCGGCGCGAGAGCGTCCCCGCCGAGGAGCTGATGGGGCGGCGGATGGAGACCGGCGTGCTCGCGGTGCTCGGTCAGCTGCGCGCGAGGCGAAACTGGCACCGGATCATGCGCGAGTGGGTGTACGCGGACCCGCCCGCGACCGAGCTCGGCGATCTGGAGTGGGAGTACTTCGAGGCGCGCGGCGTCAGCCGCACTCCCGGCATCGCCTCGAGCGCGTAGGGCTCGAGTCAGCCCGACGACGGCGCGGCCGGGGGGACGGGCTCCCGCTTGCGGCCGAACAGCTTCCCGCCGACGAACACCAGGGAGACGACGAAGCCGACGAGCGCGACCGCGGCGACGACCCTGAAGCCGGTCTGGATGCCGACGACGAACGAGTCGCGGACGATTTCGAGGACTCGCTCGGCGGCGTTCGTCCCGAACAGGCTCAGCGCCTCCTTGCCCGACTCGGTCCCCGCGAGCACGCCGTGGATCACGTGTTGCTGCTGCTCGGTCACCTTCGAGCCCATCGCGGCCACCTTGTCCGCGAACTCGCTCTCCGAGGCCGACGTGAAGATCGTCGTCATCACCCCGATCCCAATCGCGCCGCCGCCGATCTGGAACATGTAGATCAGGCCGCCGGCGAGGCTCGAGCGCGAGGGGTCGAGGGCGGTGACGGCCACGGTCGTGATCGAGGCCAGGAACAGGCCGACCCCTATCCCGGTGACCGCAAGGCCGGGAATGAGCGCGCCGTAGCTCGAGTCCTCGCTGATCAGCGAGAGCAGGAACGGGCCGAGCGCCATCAACAGCGCGCCGATCGCGATGATCGCCTTCGCCCCGATGCGCTGGTAGAGCGGCGCCGCCACGAACGACGACAGCGCGAACAACCCCAGCATCGGCAGCATTCCGGCGCCAGCCGCAAGCGGCGAGTAGTCGAGGATCTTCTGGAGGTACTGCGGGACGTACAGGACGATCGAGAAGAAAACCGCCGACAGCATCAGCGTCACCAGGCAGCACGAGATGAACTCCCGGTTGCCCGCGACGTCGCTCGGGATCAGCGCGTTCGCCCCCATCCGCGGCTCGATGAACCCGAAGGCGACGATCAGACTCACCGACAGCGCGAGCATGGCGATTATCCGCCAGTCCCCCCACCCCCAGTCCACGGCCTGGTCGAGCGCCAGCAGCAGGAGCAGCAACCCGAGCGAAAGGGCGGCGCTCCCGGCGTAGTCGATTCGCTCCTCCGCGCCGCCCTCGCGGTCTTGATGGACCTTGAGGTAGGTGACGACGACCGCGAACGCGGCGATCGGGACGTTGAGCACGAAGATCCAGCGCCAGCTGAGCTCGCTGAGCGCGCCGCCGATCAACGGGCCGACGGAATTTCCGAGCCCGGCGACGCCGAGGATCAGCGCGCCCGCGAAGCTCGCCCGCGACGCCGGCAGCGCGGCGAAGGTCATGCCGAGGATCGCCGGCCACATCATCGCGCCGCCGATTGCCATCCCGACGCGACACCCGATCAGCACCTCGACGTTCGGCGACGCCGCGCCGAGCGCGGAGAACGCGGCGAACAGGACGGTGCCGATGAAGAAGATGCGGCGGCGACCGAACATGTCGGCGAGCCGCCCGCCGGTGACGATCGCCATCCCGAACACCAGCGCGTAGGCGTTGATTACCCATTGCGCGGTGTCGACGTTGGTGTCGAAGTCCTGCTCGATCGAGGGGATCGCGACGTTGAGCGCGGTGAAGTCGTTCGCGATCACGAGCACGCCGAGCCCCATCGCGACAAGCGTCATCACTGTCCCCGGCGGCAGGCGGTCCTCGGCCGATCCCCCGGCGGTGGCGCTCTGAGCGTCCGCCATCGCGGCGGACTCTATCTACGGGTGGCGAGGGCGCAAACGTCCCCTATTTCGCGCCCACCAGCTCGGCGAACAGCCGCGGATCGTTGGTGCAGATCCCGTCCACACCAAGCGCCCGAAGCGCGCGCATCCGGCCGGGGTCGTCGACGGTCCACGCGAACACCTCGACGCCGGCCGCGCGCGCTGTCTCCACCAGTGACCGCGTGACGAGCGGCCAGTACACCCACAGCGCCTGGACGCCCAGGCCCGGGATCGTGTCGGCGGCGAGCCCGGGCAGGCGACGCCGCATCAGCATGAGCGCGACGGCGACGGCCGGGCGCGCCCACCGCTTGCCGTCCCAGTCGCGGGTGACCTTCGGGTAGGTCCAGCCGAGGCGAAGCGCGGGCTCGATCTCGCGCAGCCGCCGCAGGCTCGAGATCTCCATCGTGGAGACCATCGCGCGGTCGAGGAGATCGCTGTCCCGCAGTGCCCCCGCGAGCCGGTCCTCGCCGCCGGGGAGCTTGAGATCGCAGTCGAGATCAACCCGATCGAGCGGCGGGCGCGTGAAGGCGTCGAGCCCCTCGGCGAGCGAGAGCGCGTCGCGCCCGCCGGCGTCGCCGAGGTCGTGCGCGATCAAAAACTCGCCGTCGCGGATCCGCAGGACGTCGAGCTCGATCATGTCGACGCCGAGCTCGACCGCCGCGCGGAAGCTGTCCAACGTGTTGGCGGGAGCGACCGCGCCCGCGCCCTTGTGGCCGATCCGCTTCACGCTCACGCGCGGCAGAGTAGTAATCGGCGCCTCTCGCGCGGGGGCGTTTCAGCGCTGGTGGCTGAAGACCTCGACCCGGACTCCATCCGGATCGAAGACGAAGAACGCCAAGTAGCCCTCTTATGTCCCAGACGACCTCCTCGGTGCCGCGATAGCTCCGATATCGCATCTCCTCCTTGAGACCGAGCGGTCCGAGCAGATCGAGGAAGGCGAGCGATCGCGGCACGTCTCCGACCCTCAGGTCTATGTGCTGGATTCCTCGGGCCGGCATCTCAGCCGCTCGCCTTTCAGGGGTAGCCGATCTCCGCAACTAGAAGAGCTGGTTATCGGACGCACGTGACGCGCCTGAGAGCGTTTCAGGGTCCTCAAACGGCCTCCCAGAGCCTCTCAGGCTCAGATCAGAATCGCCAAGACGAAGAACCCGACGGCGCTCAGCGGTTGTACTCAGCGAGTGATGTCAGAGGAACGTCGGGGGCCGCCTAGGAATAGGCTTCTCTCGCTCCGGTCGGGCCGGAACCTGCAATTGCAAACCCAGGAGAAGGAGGAGCAATGGGTCTGAGCGACTACCAGTACGGCGGCACGATCCCCGTAGAGGACATGGCTAAGGCGAAGGACTTCTACGAAGGGACGCTCGGCCTCTCGGGAGGCGAGGAGGTCCCCGACGGGGGCATCACCTACAGCTGCGCAGAGGGGAGCACCGTGCACGTCTTCCCGTCGCCCGGCAACGCCGGCAAGACCGCGGCGACGCTCGGGGGCTGGGACGTCCAGGACATCGAGTCGGTAGTCGATGAACTGAGCTCGAATGGCGTCGCCTTTGAGCAGGTCGACCAGGGCCCCATAAAGACCGACGAGAAGGGCATTGCCACGCTCGGGGACTCGAAGACCGCCTGGTTCAAGGACCCCGACGGAAACACGCTGGCCCTGATCCAGGCGTAGGGCCAGACGTCTCGCCTAGCCCACTCGGCCCGCTGTCGGGCTTGGTTGTCGCCCTGCTTCTTCGCGAGCGATTCGACTGCCTGCGAAAGCCTGTGGATCGCGTGCGCGAGGTCCTTGATTGCTCGTTCGCTATCGGTAGCTACGGGCGGACGCTATCCGGTTTTTGACTGGGGGTCGCCGGCGATTCCGAGCGACTCCGACCCGGTCGACGCTTATGAAGCTACTCCTCGCGGTTGAGGATCCGTTCGAGCTCGTCGTCCAGCGCGGGCTCAACCCTCAACGCTTCCTCGAGGGCGATCATCGCGCGCAGCTCGCCCTCACGGGCCTTCGCGGTCAACATTTCGAGGGCTTCGGTGCGGGTCGCGATCTCAGGTTGGTCACCCATCAGCGGTTGAGGAGCTGCTCGAGCTCGTCGTCATCTACGAACGGAGGCTCATGCGCAGCGCCGTCCGCTCCCGAAGCGCCCGCTCGAGACCGACGGCGGCCCCGACCTTGCCCTCCTTGGCCAGGACGTGAAGGATCCTGACCGCGTCGAGGTGGGTGGGATCGTCCTCGGGCGGAGGTCCCTGGAGCAGACGCCGCAAATACGCCGCGCGGGTCATCCGACCTCGCAGCTCGTCCAGACGGGCCATCTCGGAGCCGCTGAGCCGCACTCTGACGTTCAGATCACGCCTCATGGGGCCTCATTCGACGAAAACCTTCCCCGCCCGCTCGATTACCCGGCGGTGTTTTGACAACAAGCCCACGCACCGCCGACCCTCCCCCTGCCGCGAGAGAACTCGGCGGTGTCCGGCCTCTCTCTGCGGGGGTTTGCAATGCCCGGGCGCGAGGTAAGCGGACGATGGGAGAGGGGTGCCCCGGGTCGCCCTGGACTGGACTCCCTTCTCAATCCTCGGCGGCCCGGGTTCTTTGAATGCGCGAGATACTGCGCGAGCGTTGTCGGAGGAGAACGTCGAGATCGTGCGTCGGGCAACCGAGGTGTTTCTGGCGGGAGTGCAAAGCGGCGATCCCGGCACGGTGTTCGATACGGACGCCCTCGCGTACGATGTCGAGTGGGTAGTGCCCCAGTTCCCCAATCCCGAGCCGACACTGGTCTTGCGCGGACGCGAGGAGTTCGTCGATTGGTTCCGCACCTGGACCGAGGATTTTGAGGACTGGTCGATGGAGATCGAGCGCGTGATCGATGCTGGCGGTGACCGAGTTGTCGTGGTCACGCAGCAGTCCGCAACCGGAAAAGCGAGCGGCGTGCCGGTCGAGCTTGATAACGGCGTGATCTGGGAGCTGAAGGATGGACGCATGATTCGGGGGACCCTTTATGCCACCCCCGCCGACGCCCTCAAAGCTGCCGGGCTGTCGTAATAGCGCCGCCGCCATCAGTTGTTCGCCGCCTCGTCGGCCATCTGCTCGAGAATGCGACGAAGTGCCTCGGCCATCTCCTCCGATAGCTGGTAGCCGACGCCGTCGATGTCGTCGCTGTCGATCCTGATCGCGTGACCTGACTCGACGAGGCTGTCGCAGACCTGGATGTCCTCGACTCGATCGTCGGTCAGCGCGATCCCGTTTGGATAGGAGAGCGTGATCGAGGCCAATGCCCTCTGCTGTTCATCTGTGAAGTTCATTCGTGTTTGTGGGGGACGACTCGCCAGCTGACACGCGGACCGGCGAGCCGCTTCCCCCCTCGCCCAAGGAGGACTTGGCGAGTCTTTACGAGAGCCCGGACACCACCGTGAACGCGCTCGGCCTGTAGACGAGCAGCGCCTCGCGCTGTTCCTCCCTGATGGAGACGAGGTTCTTCACGAAGTAGTCCGAGTGACTATTCGTAGCCTCGACCGTAGTGCCGCTTCGCCTCGCGATCGCCGCGGCGTTGGAGAACCCGCCGAGAGCGCGAACGTGGATTCGGGCTTCGCCGCGCCCTCGGCAACCCCCGTCGCACCCGACGTCGCCGTTCCCTCGACCACCTAGCGCACGGTGTTGCCGGTGGCCTGGACGGTCGCGAACAGGTCCGTCACCTCGATCGGCCTGGAACAGCGTCTCGATAACGCCTGGGATCAGCTGCGGGACCGGCGCCGCGAGGGCGCCGCCCGTGCCCGGGCTCGCGCCGGTGCCCTCGTTCTGCGACGAACTCGGCGGGGCGATCCACCCGCAACGGCTCACGCAGTGGTTCCGCGAGCACCGCGACGCCGCCGGGATCCCGACCGGGACGCTTCACACCCTGCGGCATACAGCGGCCACCTTGGCGCTGACCCCCGGCGTCCCGGTGCACATCGTTGCGGCGCGCCTCGGCGACACGCCGAACCACGGTCCTGAATGTCTACAGCCACTTGCTGCCATCAAGCGACGAGATAGCCGCCGAGCGCGTGGCAGCCGCGCTCACGGCAGGCGAACGAGATGAACAACCCGCCCAGCCAAACCCTCCTCGACGGTTCAGCGGTGGGCGGCTGGGCGGGAAGTCCTACTCGTCGTGATTAGATCTCGATCTCGCAATCCGCAGGCGGGTCTGCGGGGATCGTCAATGGGTCCGGCACCGGGGGCATTCTGAAGAACGTGGCCACCAGAACCGTCGGATCGTCCGTGCGGTTGAAGGCGTTGTGGACGTGGTCCCCACCAGCGTCGATAAACGCGGTGCCCGCGGGGTATTCACGCTCCACGCAATCGTCGGCGGCGACGTAGACCAGCTCACCCTCGACGACGTTGACCACCACGGGGCCGGGATGGGTGTGCCAGCCAAACACAGCGTCAGGCTGTACGGTGAACCTCGCCACCACGGTGCGCGAAGGGTTCTTGACGTTCGTGACTTCGGTCGCCTTGCCATCGAGCTTGTTCTTGAGCTTGAGGTCGACGTTGTCGGTGAACACGGCGCGGTCCGTCAAAGGCTCAACTCCAATTGGGGGTGGCTGCGCCCCCGACGGCACCACGCTCGCGCCGATCACGGCGACAGCAATCAGCGCCGCAGCTGCCAACGCAGCTCCTCGCTTGCTGCTCATGTCCGGCTCCTCTCTGGGCGACCGGAGGGCCATCGTTCAGGGACTCGCCGATCGTCCGCTTGAACATGCCCATCGTACTGCCGCAGAAGGAACGGTCAAACGCCCCCGAACGCGTACCCCACCGTGGCGGGCTTTTCGTGCCCGCTATGTGCCCACCAGGGACCGCAAACCGCTCTGGAATGCGGTAGACGCTAGAAGAGCTGGTTCTCGCCCGCGAAGATCTCGCTCACCGAGTCGTCGGTGAAGATGCGGCGGATGGAGTCGGCGAGCACCTGGGCCGTCGAGAGCACGGTGATGTTCTCCGGCGCGCCGCGCCGCCGGGGGATGGTGTCGGTGACGACGATCCGCTCGATGCCGGAGTCCTCGTACGCGAGCCGCTCGTAGGCGGGGCCGGAGAACACCCCGTGGGTCGCGGCCGCGATCACGTTGGCGGCTCCCTCCTCCTTCAGCGTGGTCGTGGCGGCGCACAGAGTGCCGGCGGTGTCGATCATGTCGTCAACGAGCACGCAGGTCTTCCCCCGTACCTCGCCGACCACGTAGCCGATCTCCGCCACCTGCTGGTCGGGACGCTCCTTCTCGAGCACGGCCCAGTGCACACCGAGCTTGCGGGCGAAGTTGCGGGCCAGCTTCACGCGGCCGGCGTCGGGGGAGACGACCACGAGGTCCTGGCCGAACGGCTGGTCGAGGAACCACTGCGTGAGCATCGGCATCGCGGTCATGTGGTCCACGGGCACCGTGAAGAATCCCTGCACCTGACCGGCGTGCAGGTCCATCGTCAGGATGCGGTCGACGCCGATCTCCTCGAGGCAGTGAGCGACGACGCGTGCCGAGATCGGCTCGCGCGGCGAGGACTTCTTGTCCTGGCGCGAGTACCCGTACCACGGCATTACGGCGATGATCCGGTGCGCGGAGGCGCCCTGCGCGGCGTCGATCATCACCAGGAGCTCCATCAGCGCGTCGTTCGGGGTCATCCCGGTTGACTCGTTGCGCGCGGTCGATTGGACGAGGAAGACATCGGCGCCTCGGATCGACTCCTCGTAGCGGCAGTAGACCTCTCCGTTGGAGAACGTGCGCAGATCGACGGTGCCGAGATCGACGTCGAGCTTCCCGGCGATCTTCGCGGCGAGCTCCATTGACGCGCGCCCACCGAACACCATCAGGCGCTTCGTGTAGTCCTGCGGGATGTGGGTTAGGGGCTCGGTGCGCTCCTCGACGATGCGCTCTTCGATCGTGCTCATCAATCCTGCTCCGGCTCGCCGTCCTCGTGTCGCTGTGCCTCTGTCGTCTTTCTGTCGGCGTATCCCTCGACGTTCCGCTGTTCCGGCCGTGAGATCCCGAGAGCCCCGGGAGGGACGTCCCCGGTGATCACGGAGCCGGCCCCAGTGTAGGCCGCATCACTGACGTGTACGGGAGCGACCAGCGCCGTGTCAACCCCGATCCGCACATGATCGCCGATCACCGTCCGGTGTTTGCGGAATCCATCCCAGTTCGCGGTGATCGATCCGGCGCCGATGTTGGCGTCCTCCCCGATCTCGGAGTCGCCGATGTACGAGAGGTGGGGAATCTTGCTGCCCGCCCCGACGTCGGATCCCTTGACCTCGACGAAGGCACCCGCCTTGGCGCCCTCGCGGAGGGTGGTCCGGGGTCGGATGTGGGCGAACGGGCCCACCGAACAGCGGTCCAGCACGTCGCACTCGACCAGATACGAGTGCCGGACGACGGCGCCTGCGCCGAGGACCGTGTCGATCAGGGTCGTGAACGGCCCGACCACCGCTCCGCCACCGATCCGGGTGGCGCCGCGCAGCACGCAGCCAGGCTCGATCGTCGCGTCGGGCTCGATCTCGACCCCGGCCTCGACCCACGCGGCGCCGGGGTCGACGATCGTGACGCCGGCGAGCATGTGGCGCTCGAGGATGCGGCGGCGCGCGACGCGATTCGCCTCGGCGAGCTCGACCCGGGTGTTGACGCCGAGGTTGACGTTGCGGTCGGCGGAGCGATATGCAGCCACTCGCCCCCCGTCCTGGCGGAGCAGGGGAAGGACGTCGCCGATGTAGTACTCGCCCGCGACGTTGTCGTTGCCGATCCGGCCGAGCGATTCGAGGAGCGGGCCTGCCTCGAAAACGTACGTACCGGTGTTGATCTCGCGGATCGCGAGCTCCTCGGGCGTGGCGTTGCCGGGATGCTTGGCCTCGACGATGCGCTCGACCTCGCCGTCCGCGTCGCGGACGATCCGACCGTAGGTTCCGGGGTCGTCGACCTCCGTCGTCATCAGGGTGGCGACGGCACCCGTCGCGCGGTGTGTTTCGATGAGCTCGGAAAGCACTTCGGCCGAGATCATCGGATGGTCGCCCGAGAGGACGAGGATGGTGTCCGCGTCGCGCACGAGGTCGAGCGCCGCGCGGACCGCACCGCCGGTTCCGTCGGCAACCGGCTGGACCACTGTCTCGACGCCGTCGGGAAGTGCGGGCGCGACGTCGTTGCCCGGGGAGACGATCACCGCGACCCTCCCGGCCCCAGCCTCGCGCGCCGCGAGCACCGGCCACGCGATCATCGGACGGCCGGCCACGGGGTGCATGACCTTGGGCAGCGACGATCGCATCCGCGTGCCCTCGCCCGCGGCCATGACGAGAACGGTGGGCGCGCCGCTCACCTTCGGAATCGTAACCCGGCCTAGACTGATACTCGATCCGGGGTGGTGTAGCGCTAGCACTCCAGGTTTTGGTCCTGGCAGCGGAGGTTGGAATCCTCCCCCCGGAGCTAACTTCCCGGCGAGAGCGGAGAGTGAACCTGCGTCGGCCTGGCCGCGGGCAGTCAGTCGTCGCTCGGGCGACGAACCTGGCCGGCCTCGGTTCCGGGCTCGGTCGCGGGGCCGCGCGGCGATGCGATCCCCAGCACCCGCATCGCCTTCAACCCGAGGCTGAGCTTCTCTCGACCCTCGGTCGAGAAGATGTCGTGGCCGGCGAGCTCCTTCACCCGCTCGAGGCGGTAGCGAACGGTGTGGCGGTGGGTGAACAGGCTCGCCGCGGTCGGCGTCACGTTGCCGTCGTTGTCGAGGAAGGTCTCGACGGTCGCCAGCAGGTCCGTCTCATACTGATCGTCGTACGCGACGATCGGGGCGACGGTCTCCTCGTAGAAGCGCTCGAGCTCCGCCGGCTCCTCGCTCATCGCCGGCAGGAGCAACCGGTAGGCGCCGGTCTCCTCGAATGCGATCAGCCCGCGTCCCTCCGCCTCCCCGACGTTCGCCGCCAGCAGCGCCTCCTTACCGGCGCGGTACAGGTCGACCGGATCCGCGGTCCAGCGACTACGCGCCACCGTCACGGCGAAGCCCTCCAGTGAAGTCATCAGCTCGCGTCCCAGCACCGCGGCGGCTCGGTCCAGCTCATCCTGCGCCGCGCACGGCACGATCGCGGCGACCTCCGCCACCTCGCCGTCACGCCCGGCCGTGAGCGATCCACGACTGGCCGCCCGCAGCGCCCGGGTCGCGAGCGTAAGCACGCGCTCGCGCCACTCTTCGGTCTGCGGCGAGTGGGGGACGGCTCGCGCGGTCACGATGCCGGCGCCGTCGTCGAGCGCCGCGCCGTGCTCCGCGGCGCGGGCGACGATGTCGCCGCGATCGGTGACCTCGCGCGAGAGCACCGCCGACACGAAATCCCCCGCGAGCCGGTCGGACTCCCACTCCGGCGAACGCGACCGCTCGAGCTCGAGCGCGAGCAGGGTCGCGACCATCCGGGTCGTGACCGGATCGGGGCTCGACCCCCGGCGTGGCCGGTATCGGAGCTCTCCGACGGCGGCGTCGGCGACGCGAAGCGGCAATATGGTCACGCCTTCAGCGCGCGACAGCAGCTTCTGCTCCTCGGCGCTCGACGATGCGGCCACCGCGAGGACCGCGCTCGAGCGATCGATCAGCGCCACGCTCGCGTCGAGCGCGCGGCCGGCGGCTCGCGCCGCCTCGGGGAGACCGGCCCCCGACTCGACCGCCTCGGACAGCGCGTCGAGCGGCGCCTCGCGCTGGGTCTTCGACCTCGCGCTCATCCGAGAAGTCTAGTCCTGCCCCTCCCCCCCGCTCCGGTGCCTTACGGCGGGCACCCAGGGACCGAGCTCGTCAAGTGGTCACTTGGGTAGGCCCTGGGCTACCAAATCGTTCAGTTGGTGCGGTGTCGCCAATTCAGGAGATGAGGCCCGTTATGTCCTCCCACCAGTAAACGATCGCGACGCCGATCGCGACGCCCGCGAGCACGAGCGCCGCGAGCACGAACACGGACAGCACCGCCGCCGTGGCCTTCTCCCACGTGCGGCCGTACGACCCGATCGCGGGCGCCAGGATCAGCGCCGCGAACGCGAGCAGGCTGATGACCCCGGCCCCGCCGAACAGCAGGTACTCAGGCGGGATCTCCGCTGGGATGAGCCCGAGCATTGCGTGCATTTTGTCGCAAATGAGTCGCCAGGCTGGCAGCCGCCGCGCAGGACGAGAAGGCCGAGACCCCAAGCCCCCAGCCGGAGACCACGTCGCTCATGTAGTGGACGCCGAGATAGATCCTCGTCAACCCGATCAGCACGGTGAGCGCGATTCCGAACACGAGCACGGCGGTGCCGTTGGTGAGGCCGGGGCGCAGGCGGACGACGAGGGTGATCGCGAGCCACGCGTATATCACCGAGTACGCCGCGTGGCCGCTCGGGAACGCGGTGCCCTGCACGTCCGAGGGAGCGTTCGGGGGCCGCGGCCGCTCGACCGAGTCCTTGATCACGTCGACTCCGAGGATCGTGATCGCCATCGCCGCTACCAGCACGCCCAGCTCGAGCCACCGCCTCGAAATCGCAAGCACGATCCCCGACACGAGCGCCACCGGGAGAACGACATACAGCGCCCCGAGCGTGGTGATCGCGTCCGCTACGTCGGTGAGCCAGTTCGAGCCGAGATCGCGGGCGATGTCGAGCGCGGTCATATCGCCCGGCGTCGGGCCGGCGTCGCCCGACAGAACCACCGTGTATGCGATCAGCGCGTACAGCCCGACCGCGAGGGCGGCGAGCAGCGAGGTGAACTGGAGGCCGAGGCCGCCCGGGGTGAGGCGCGCCCACACGAAGTGCGCCTGCGGTCGCAGGCGGCGCCCGAGAGACACCAGAGGGCGGAGGATCGCGTTGCGCTCCATCATCTCGACCACTCGCGCCCGGTTCTCGGGCTTGCGCATGAACCTCACAACGACGACGATCACCACGATCGTCACGATCAGCGTCCCCAACAGGAACGTCCCGCGCCCCGCGTACTCGGCCGCCCGGTTGAGGCTCCTCGAGGCGAAATAGCCGATCAGGGAAAAGGTCGCCGCCCACAGGCCGGTGCCGAGGATGCTGTACGGGGCGAAGGCTCGGTAGCGCATCCCCGAGCTCCCGGCGATGAACGGAGCCAGCGCCCGCACGAGCCCCACGAACCGCCCGATCAGGATCGTCTTGCCGCCGTGGCGGGAGAAGTAGCTCTCGACCTGCGCGAAGCGCTCGCGGCTGATCCTGAACCGCGGGCCGTGGCGCATCACGAACTCCCGGCCGAGTCGGCGCCCAAGCAAAAAGCTCGCCGAGTCCCCGGCGAAGGCGGATACCCACACGATCGCGATCGTTAGGTACAGGGACGTCACACCCTGGCCCGCGACAGCGCCGCCGAGGATCACGACCGTCTCGCCGGGAGCCACGAGGCCGACGAACGCGCCGGTCTCCAGGAACGCGAACGTCCCGATGATCAGATAGGTCCACTGGCCGAGCGTGTTGGAGACGTCCTCGACGAGCTGCTGTAGGTCGATGTCCGGGAGGAAGCGCCGGATCAGGAAATAGGCGCCGACTGCCGCGACCGCAAGCAGTGCCAACCGGACGCGGTGGTCGCGCAGCAGCGCCGTCATCGCAGCGACCCCGGAGCAGCGACCACGGCATCGGCGTAGCGCGGCGGCAGCGACGCGGCGGCGCGGTCCGCGATCGCCCTGTCAGGAAACAGCCCGAACGCGGTCGGCCCCGACCCGGTGATCAACGCCCGGGCCGCCCCAACCGACTCCAGCGCACGGATCGCGTCGCCGATCTCGGGGTCCAGCGACAGCGCGGCGGGTTGGAGATCGTTCTCGAGCAGCTCGAGGTAGGCGAGCGGCGACGCGCCGCCCCCCGCGGCGTCAACGAGACGCTCGCCGAGCGCGTCGAGCTCCGAGCTCTCCCGCCCAAGGCCGAGGCGATCGGCCTCCGCGTACACGTCCGAGGTCGCCAGGCCCTCCGCTGCAGGGATCAGCACCACGGCGTACTCCTCCGACCGTTCCAACCTCTCGACGCGCTCTCCGGCCCCGCGGACCAGCGCTCGACCCGGATCGAGCTGTGCTGGGACGTCGGCGCCGATCTCGGCTGCCAACCCCACCAGGTCGTTCACCTCGTTGCGCGCCAGGCGAAGCACCGCGGCGGCGTCGGCGCTCCCTCCCCCGAGCCCCGCGGCGATCGGGATCCGCTTCTCGATCTCGATGCTCAGCGGAGGGCGCGACCAGCCGCGCTGCCGCAGCGCCCCGAGGGCGCGCTCCGCGAGATTGGGGCCGTCGACGTCGTCGCACCGCACCTCGTCGCGCCGCGCATCGCCGATCAGGATGCGGTCGGACAGGGTCAACGCATCGGTCAGCGAGCAGAGCTCGTGCAGGCGATCGGCGCGGCGCGGGCCGAGGTAGAGGCACAGGTTGAGCTTCGCGGGCGCTCGAACGATCAAGTGATGATCTGTTCCATGGCCGCGTGCGCCCGGGGGCGCGCGTGGCCGAGCAGGTCGAGGACGCAGGGCGCGAAGTGTGCTTCCAGCACACGAGCGCCCGAGGACGAAGAGATGCGACGTGCCACGCGCGTCATCCGGGCGTGCGTGGTCGTGGAACAGCTCATCTAGCGTGCAAGCTACCGGCGAGGCGGACGAAGTCCTCGGGGCTCAGCGCTTCGGCCCTCGAATCCTCCGGCAGGCCGGCCTCGCGCAGCGCGGCGCGGGCCGCCTCCCGCCCACCCGGCGCGGCGAGCTCCAGCGAGCGCGCGAGCGACTTGCGCCGGTGCGCGAACGCCTCGTGGACGAGCCGCCGCACCGGCTCGGGCGCCGCCGGACCGGTGCGGCGAAGCGCGAGCAGCGCGGAGTCGACGTGTGGTCGCGGTGTGAACACAGCGCGGTCGACTGTGCGCAGGATCTCAACGTCCGCCGCGAGCTGCACGAGGACGCTCGGCGCGCCGTACACGCGACTCCCCCGTGAGGCACGCAGCCGTTGGGCGATCTCGCGCTGCACGAGCAGGGTCCACGTCCCGACGGATTCAAGCTCGTCGAGCGTCTTCAGGATCAGCGGGGTGGCGATCGAGTAGGGCAGGTTCGAGACAACCGTCGTCGGCTCCGGATCGAGCGCCGAGAGGTCGACTCGCAGCGCGTCGGACCACACGATCAGGACGTTGCCGGCCTCGCGGGCGATCGGTTCGAGCTCCGGGCGCAGGCGCTCGTCGACCTCGATCACGTGCAGCTTGCGCACGCGGGGAGCCACGCGTTGGGTCAGCGCCCCCGCGCCCCCGCCGACCTCCAGCACGACGTCGTCGGCGCCGACCCCGGACTCGCGCACGATCGCGTCCAGCAGGTTGGGATCGGCGACGAAATGCTGTCCGAGCCGCCGCCTCACCAGCCGAACACACGCGCGGCGTTCGCCTCCACCGTCTCCTCCAGCCGCTGATACGAGACGTCGCGAACCTCGGCCAGCCGCCGCGCCGTCTCCGCGACATTCGCGGGCTGGTTCGGCTTCCCGCGCAGCGGCTGAGGAGCGAGGAACGGCGAGTCGGTCTCGACGAGAAGCATCTCGTCGGGGACGAGCCGCGCCGCTTCGCGGAGCCGCGCCGATCTCGGGTAGGTGAGGTTCCCGGCGAACGAGCAATGCCACCCCTTCCCGACGGCGTCCGCCACGCGCTCGGGCGGGGCGGAAAAGCAGTGCAGGATCACCATCACGCCGTCCGCTTCCGACGCCAAAACGTCGAATGTGTCGTCCACCGAGTCCCGCATGTGGATCACCAGCGGAAGCTCGGCGCGGCGCGCTACCTCGATCTGCGCCTCGAACGAGGCGCGCTGCGCCTCGCGCGGCGCTCCCTCGCGGTAGTAGTCGAGCCCCGTCTCGCCGATCGCCCGAACGCGCTCGTGCGCCGCCAGCTCCTCGAGCTCGTCCGCCGCAGCATCGTCGAACCCGTCGGCCGAGTTCGGGTGCCGCCCCACGCACGCGAACACCTCCTCGTTTCCCTCGGCGGCGGCAATCGCGTCGCGGTTCGAGCTCTCGTCGATCCCGATTGTGAGGATCCGCCGCACTCCGGCCTCTCGCGCCGCGGCGACCAGCTCCCCGGCGTCGGGCTCGCACATCCCCAGGTGCGCGTGGGTGTCGATCATCCTCAGCCCTCGAGCTTCGGGAACAGCGGCGGGATCCGCTCGACCTTGCGTCCGCCCGGGGCCGAGCCCAGTTCGGCCAGCTCGCGATCGTGCTCGCCGAGCGCGTCGAGCAGGCGGCTCGACGTCGCGGGCATGTACGGGTAGAGCAGCAGCGCCAGCACGCGAGCGCCGTCCGCGAGCGAGTAGAGCACCAGATCCAGGTCGGCCGCCAGCTCGGGCTCCTTGGCCAGGTCCCACGGGCGCGACTCCTCGACGTAGCGGTTGAGGCGCCGGACGCGCTCCCAGATCTCCGAGAGCGCCTGCGTCAGCTCGGCACGGTCGAGCAGCCCCTCGACCCGCGGCACCAGTCCCTCGAAGCCGTCGTCGCCTTCGAACAGCGCGGGGTCGGGCTCCGCCCCCGGCACGACGCCGTCCCGGTAGCGCTCGATCATTGCCAGCGTACGGCTGGCGAGGTTGCCCCAGTCGTTCGCCAGCTCGGCCTCGTAGCGCTCCTCGAAGCCTGCGGCCGACACCGCGCCGTCGTTGCCGAAGCTCACCTCGCGGAGGCAGTAGTGGCGCAGCGCGTCGGCGCCGAACTGCTCCACTACCTGAGCCGGGTCGATGACGTTGCCGAGCGACTTCGACATCTTCTTCTCCCCCATCAGCAGGAACCCGTGGATCGCAAGCCGCCGCGGATACTCCATGTCGGCGGCCCGAAGCAGCGCAGGCCAGATCACGGCGTGGAACCTGAGGATGTCCTTGGCCATCACCTGAAAGTCGGCTGGCCAGTAGCGCTCGGTCAGGTCCTCGCCGTCGCGGGCGAAGGACAACGCGGTGACGTAGTTGAGCAGCGCGTCGAACCACACGTACATGCGTTGGCTGGGGTCCCAGGGCAACTTCATGCCCCACTTCAGCTTCGGGCGGGACAGCGACACGTCCTCGAGGCCCTGCTCGATGACCGACAGCGCCTCGTTGTAGCGGTGGTCGGGTACGACGAAGTCGGGTCGCTCCGCGTACAGCCGCGCGAGGTCGTCCTGGAACGAGGACAGGCGGAAGAACCAGTTCTCCTCGCGCTCCTTCTCCAGCCGGATCTCGTGGATCGGACACGTGTTGTCGGGGCCCAGCTCGCGCTCGGTGTAGAAGCGCGCGCAGCGGGGGCAGTACCACCCCTCGTACATGCCCTCGTAGACGTGGCCGTTGTCGTATACCCGCTGCATGATCTCGGCGACCCGATCGGTGTGGCGGGGGTCGGAGGTGCGGATGAAGAAGTCGTTCGACGCCTCGACCAGCGCCATCATCGCCTCGAACTTCGGCGCGTTGCGGTCCGCGAGCTGCTGGGGAGGAATTCCCTCGCGCTCGGCGGCGAGCTCGACCGGCTCACCGTGCTCGTCGGTGCCGGTGAGGAAGAACACGTCCTCGCCGCGCTGGCGCATGTGGCGCGCGAGCACGTCGGCGGCGATCGTCGTGTACGCATGCCCGAGGTGGGGCTCGGCGTTTACGTAGTAGATCGGGGTCGTGACGTAGTACGGCATGGCGCCGGAGGATAGTTGCGGCGGCCCGCCGTGCCCGGGGGCACAATGGTTGGGCGTGGCGCGAACGAACGAACGCGGGCCGGTCGGCCCCGACTCGATCTCGTGGCGAATCGGCCGCGAGTCAGTGCTCCTGCTCGGCGGCGGACGGGCGCTGATCCTCCAGGTCGCCCATCCGGGCGTCGCCGCCGGGGTTGCCCAGCACTCCGACTACCGCACGGATCCGTGGGGAAGGGTCTACCGCAGCGTCGATACCGCGCTTCGAATCGCGTTCGGCGACGCCGAGACGTCGCTCGCCGCGGCCGAGCGGCTGAGGCGGGTCCATACGCGGGGGCGCGGGACCGACGACCGCGGGCGCCTCTATTCGGCGCTCGACCCCGAGCTGCTGATGTGGGTCCACGCGACGCTGCTCGACACGTCGTTGGTGATCTACGACCGCTACGTGTGCGGGTTGTCCGAGCACGATAAGGGCGAGGCGTACCGCCAGTGGATGCGGGTCGGAGAGCTCTACGGGATCCCGCGCGCCAGCCAGCCCGCCGACTACCCGGGGTTCCGCGACTACTGGAGCCGGATGCTCGAGGGCGGCCTCCGGGTCACCGAGACCACCCGCGACGTCGCCGACGCTGTCATCAACCCCCCGCTGCCCCGCGTGGCGTGGCCGGTGATCGAGGCGATCCGACTCGTCACCGTCGGGACACTACCGCCGCCGCTGCGGCAGGAGCTCGATCTGGGGTGGGGACCGGGTCGGGAGAAGCTGCTCGGGGCGGGTCAGCTCGCGATCCGCAACGTGCTCCCGTTCGTGCCCGACCTGCTGCGCTCGGTTCCCCCGGCTCGCGCCGCGGAGCGGCGGGTCGCGGTCACGTAGCTCCTAGATCAGCTTCTCCTGCCCCTTCGGGGTGCGGCGGCGGCGAGGGATTCCCGCCGCCTCGGTGAGCGCCGCCTCGACGTCGGCGAGGATCGCCTTCTCGGAGCGCGAGGCGACAATCGGCTCGCTCATCCCGTCGACGTGCACGTATGTGCGCCGGCCCTCGCCGCGATTCCCGGGATCGATCGGAACCAGCGCGAAGACGCGGTCCGCCCGCGCGAACTTCCCGTACCCGAGCGAGACGAGGCGTGGATCGCGCTTCGGCATCGATGAAACCTTATCCGCGGGCGTTCACTCGAGCTTGTTCAGCGCCTGCTTCGCCTTCCGGGCACATTCAGGATCGAAGGGTGCCACCGCCTGTACCCCGACCGCCCCGTCGGAGTCCGTAATCACGAGCCCGCGCTCGTCGCCCTCGCTGGCGACGTCGATCTCATCGGAATCGTTGAGCAGGTTTCCGTCGACCTCGCAGAAGGGGTCTCCCCCCATCGCATAGGCCCGGCTCCCCTGGGCCTCCTCGAGCTTGAGCGCCTTCACGATGCGATCGTCGGGAACCGACCCGGTCTCGCCGCAGCCGGGCGCCGCTGCAACTGCGACGGCCACTACCGCGATCAACCATCTCCTGCCCACGAACCCGGAACCTATCCCCGCCCGTCACGACGGTCAACCGTCCGAGGACGCCGACGGGGGAGCGTCGCGGCGGCGACGCTCCCCCGTTGCTCGGCATTCTGACTACGGGCCGCCGGCGGGCACCGGCGGGTGAGCCGGCTCCACCACCTGGCTCGGGTTCGAGTCGAAGCCCGAGTCGGGATGCGCCAGATACGGGAACTGCGACAGGAACTGCTTGTCGTTGCGGTCCACCCCGTCTCCGAGAGGCACCGCATTGCCCTTCAGGATCCCGGCGATCACCTGGAGCTCGATGTCGACCACATCGTCCGTGAGACGACGGCCGTTCGGGAACCCAGCGGCGTCGTCGGCGAGCGCGCCGAAGCGGCTCGGGTTGTCCGACGGCGGGACGCCGAGGTTGAGCTTCAGGGTGTCGACGGGCGTGCCGGCGTTGGCACCCGCGTGCTCGTTGAGCCCCGGCAGACCCTGGAGCAGCGCCTGGACGATGTCGGTGCGATCCGACTCCGGCGCGTTGATCCCGAACAGGTCGTTCAGGACCGCGGCGAGCTCGGGCTGGAGCACGAACTGGCCGTAGCGCTCGGCGTCCTCGTCGGGACTCGTGCGGTTGAACGCGTCCTTGCGGCCGAGCGGGATTACCACCTCGTTGACGAGCGGGTTGCCCAGCCGCGAGACCTGCACGAAGCGGTTGGACTTGCCGCGCACCTTCTTCGGCGAGCCGGTGTCGTAGTCGGCGCCGGTGACTTCGAGCTTGCGCCGCTCGGTTGTCGACCAGGTGCCCACCACCGCGTTGGCGGCGTTGGCGTCCGCGACGGGCTTGCCGTCCCTCGTCACCCGCTGCTCCGGGATCTGGAGAACGGTCGAGGAGGTCGAGTAGCCGGAGAAATCGTCCTTCCCGCCACCCTGATTCCCGGTGCCAACGCGGACGTTGATCGCGTCGAACGCTGCACCGAGGTCGACGAAGAACGGATCGTCCCGCTGACCGACGAACACCTTGGTGCCGTCCTTGAGCTGACGGATCGCCGGGGTGACGAAGTCGTTCACGTAGTTCGGGAACGTCTTCGGCCCGATGTTCGGCGGAGCGACCGGGAGGTCGTTCGCCACCTTCTTTGTCCGCTTGAGCTTGCCGCGCCGGTACTCCTCTCGAACCAGGTCGTACGTCTGGTTGATGTTGAGCGCGTCGTAGCTCCTCGTCCCGGGACCCGCGTACAGGAATGAGTTCGGGTTCCGGATGTCGGTGTTGAACTGGAACCGGTAGCGAATGTCGGCAACGCCGTCACCGGTGTTGTCGAAGTTCACGTAGTAGCGGGCGCGGTCGTCGAACCGGAAGAAGTTCGGTCCGTTCGCCGGCACCTGGCCCGGAATCCAGTTGGACGCGACCGTGATCGCGTTCGGGGCGTCCTTGGACGTGTACGCGTACAGATCGGTGTTGTCGGCCGCCGGGTCGAGCATCACGTTCGGCGCTTCCCGATGGCTCGATGTGAACGCCAGCGGCACTGCGATCGCCGACGCCCCGATCGCGGCGACGGCGAGCAGCCACCAGCGCCTGGCAACGCTGAGGTGCTTCCTCATCCCTGATCCTTTCCGGTGGGGGACACGTTGGACTTCCCTACGGGCGGGCGCCGCGGCCGGATCACGCGGCCGGCGGCACGGATCGCTTGCGGGCGTCCGCTACTTGCGCGGGTCGCGTCCGGTGAGCGCCCTGTAGAGGTCGTTCGGGCGCGTGCCCGTGAGCGCGGCGACCACGCTCGCGGCCGCCCGCGGGCGGGCGCCGGATTGGACTAGCCGCCGCAGGGCATCCACGGCGATCGTGACGTCGGGATCGCGGCCCTCGGCCCCCGCGGCAGGACCGATCACTACGACGATCTCGCCCTTGACCTCGCCGCGGAAGCGGCGCGCGAGCTCGGCGAGCGTCCCGCGCGCGACCTCCTCGTGCAGCTTCGTCAGCTCGCGGCAAACGGCGGCCGGCCGTTCCGGGGCCAGCGTGGCGAGCGCCGTCAATGAGTCGGGGAGGCGGCGCGGCGACTCGAACGCGATCACCGTCTCGGCGGAGCGCAGGACGCGCTCGAGCTCCCCCGCGCGCCGCGGCAGGAAGCCCTCGAAGCGCCACCGATCGGGCGGCAGACCGGAGGCGACGAGCGCGGTCGGGACCGTCGATGGGCCCGGGAGAACCTCAACCTCGAGGTCGCGGTCGATACACGCCCGGATCAGCCGGTATCCCGGATCGGAGATCGCCGGCATCCCCGCGTCGGTGATCAGCGCCACCCGTGCGCCGCGCTCGATCTGGTGGACGAGCTGCCCGGCGCGGCGCTCCTCGTTCTGCTCGTTGTTCGAGACCAGGCGCGGCGGCTCGATCCGGAGCCGCTCGAACAGCCGACCGGCGCGTCTTGTGTCCTCGCACGCGACGAGATCCGCGCTCGCCAGCGCGTCGCGCCCCCTCGGCGTCAGATCGTCGAGGTTGCCGATCGGTGTCGGGCATACGATCAGCCGGCCGGGCATCGAGTCCCCCCTCGCGGGATCATCCGGCGCGTTTCCCGAGCTCGAGCTGCGCCAGCGTCGCCGCTCCCACCACCCCGGCCTCGTCCCCGAGCTCCGCGGCGACCACCCGGGTGGCGTTCATCGGATGCAGCGCTCGCGCACGGAGCTCCTCGCGTGCCGGCTGAAGTAGAAGCTCCCCGACCTCGATCACCCCACCCCCGACGACGATCACCTCGGGGTCGAAGATGTTGGCGAAGCTCGAGAAGGCAACCCCCAGCCGGCGCCCGACGAGCGCCACGACCTCGCGCGCCGTGCGGTCGCCGTCCAGAGCCGCGTCCGTGACCGCCTTCCCATCGATCTCGCGGCGCTGCGCCAGCAGCACGCCGAGCGCCGACTCCGGGGTGCGCTCGGCGGCCTCGCGGCCCTCGCGTCCCAGCGCCGTGCCCGAGGCGACCGCCTCGATGCACCCGCGGTTGGGGCAGTTGCCCTGACAGCGAGGTCCGTCGAGGTCGACGACCGTGTGGCCGAGCTCGGAGGCAGCGCCTACCGTCCCACGGTAGACCTCACCCGCGAGCACGAGACCGCCTCCGATGCCGGTTCCGAGCGAAATCATCACCGCGTTCTCCACCCCCCGCGCGGCGCCGAACCGATGCTCGGCGAGGATCGCGGCGTTTACGTCGTTGTCAACGAAGACCGGAAGCCCGAGCGCGTCGCGCATCATGTCCCGGATCGGAACGTCGATCAGCGGCAGGTTCACCGCCATGATCGCGACGCCGGTTCGCTGGTCGATCGTGCACGGGACCCCGAGCCCGGCCGCGGCGACGCCCGGGCGTGCGGACTGGGCATCCGCGAGCTCGCGCTCGAGCGTGTCGAGCACCTCTCCCGCGCTGCGCCCACGAGACGGCTCCGTGCTGCGGTAAAGGATCCGCTGCTCGCCGTCGACTACCGCGACGCGCATTTTCGACCCGCCGAGGTCGACGCCGATCGTCTCGACAGGGCTCAAAGGGGGCGCGATTCGCACCGGAGCATGCGGCAGTATTGATAGCTCATGCCGGGACAGAGCGGGCAGGGGGAGCCGGAACGCCCCGACTACAAGGTTTATCGGTCGCGGCCCCGGCTGCTCGATCGGCTCCGCGCCCCCGACCTCGACTCGCGGCGGGAGCGGATGCCGGGGCGGCGCAAGGGAGCGCCAAAGGAACCGTCAAAGAGGCGCCGCCCGTGGTGGCGATGGGTCCTGATCGCGATCGGCGCGTGGCTGCTGCTGAGCGTCGTCGTGTTCGCGATCTCCGCCCAGATCCAGAAATCGAAGCTCGCCGACGGCGCCAAGGACGAGCTCGGCGCGACGATCCCGCTGATGGCGGTCGACCCCCAGACGATCCTCGTCATCGGGACCGACGCGCGCGAGGCCGGCACCGAGGACGGGTCCGAGACCACCGAGGAGTGCCTCGAGGCGGGCGCGAACGGAGAGCCGCCGCCCGAGGGGTGCGGGGGGTTTCGGGCCGACAGCCTGATGTTGGTGCGCGCGGGCGGCGGCGCGTTTCGCAAGCTGTCGATCCCGCGCGACAGCTTCGCCGAGGTCCCTGGGCAGGCCGCGCAGAAGATCAACGCCGCGTACGCGTTCGGCGGCGCCCAGCTTCAGATCGAGACCGTCGAGCAGTTCCTCGACACCGAGATCGACCACGTCGTGATCGTCGACTTCGAGGGCTTCAAGGACTTCATCGACGCGATCGGGGGCGTCGAGGTCGACCTGCCCGACAAGCTGTGCTCGGAGGTATCGGGGGGTGCCGAGGCGGGCGGGTTCACGCTCAACGCGGGTCCCGGGGAGGTGACGCTGGGCGGGAACGAGGCGCTGATCCTCGCCCGCACGCGGACCAACGCGTGTCCGGAGCAGGGTGGATCGGACGAGTTCGACAGCTACGACGACCTCGATCGCGCCGCGGCCCAGCAGGAGATCCTGTCGGGGATCAAGGGGCGCCTGACCAGCCCGTTGCGGCTCCCCTACAACTTCATCAAGGGACCGTGGATCGGGTGGACGGCGCCGAAGGCGCTCGTCACCGACATGGGAGCGTTCACGATGCCGCAGCTCGTCCTCGCGTCGATCATCGGCGGCGACAGCGACACGGAGGTCCTCGAGCCGTCGGGGCCGGGTCCCGGCGCCAGCCTGATCATCTCCGAGGAAGAACGCCGGGCGGCCGTCGACAACCTGGTCAACGGCAAGTAGCCCGGCGGCGGGTCAGTCGGCGTCGTAGCGCGCCTTCGCCTTTTCGCCGCCGGTGTCGCTCTTGTCGGACTTCGCCTTCGTCGAGTCCTTGCCGTCAGAGCCCTTCTTATCCGAGTCCTTCTTGGTCTCGCTCGACCCGGTCCCGTCGGAGTCGCTGGCGTGCGCGTAGTCGGTGGTGTAGAAGCCGGATCCCTTGAAGTGGACCGCCACGGGGTGGAACACGCGCTCGACCGGTGCCCCGCATTCCTTGCAGCGCGAGATCGGGTCCTCGGCCATGCTCTGAAAGACCTCGAACTCATGGCCGTTGGGGCATCTGTACTCGTAGATCGGCATCGCCCGCCGATTATCGCAGCCACGCTGGAGGCGACATCGGGGCCCGTATAGTCCCTGCGCCCGATGGCCCAGACCCAGGAAGTCACCCTCGACGAGATCGTCGCGCTGTGCAAGCGGCGCGGCTTCATTTTCCAGGCGTCCGAGATCTACGGCGGAATCGCCAACACCTACGACTACGGCCACTACGGCGTGCTGCTGAAGAACAACGTCAGGGGCGAGTGGTGGCGGGCGATGCTCCAGGAGCGCGACGACATCGTCGCGATCGACTCGGCGATCATCCAAAACCCCCGCGTGTGGGAGGCGAGCGGCCACCTCGAGGGGTTCACCGACCCGCTCGTGCAGTGCCTCGGCGAGTGCAAACGGCGGTGGCGCCTTGACGATCTTCATCCTGAAGCAGACCCTGCCGCGCCCGCACGCGAGCCTTCGGCTCGCGTTACCGCTCGCCCTTCGGGCTCGCTCGCCGAGGACGCGGCAGGCCGTGATTCTCAGCTGAAATGCCCTCAGTGCGGCGGCGATCTCTCCGACCCGCGGCGCTTCAACCTCATGTTCGAGACCTACCTGGGGCCAGTCCAGGACGACGCGGCGAAGGCCTATCTGCGGCCCGAGACGGCGCAGGGAATCTTCATCAACTTCAAGAACGTGCTCCAGTTCTCGCGCCGCAAGCCGCCGTTCGGGATCGCGCAGATCGGCAAGTCGTTCCGCAACGAGATCACCCCGGGAAACTTCATCTTCAGGACGCGCGAGTTCGAGCAGATGGAGATGGAGTTCTTCGTCCCGCCGGGTGAAGCGCCCGAGTGGCACCGGCGATGGATGGAGATCCGAATGAACTGGTACACCGAGCTCGGGATCCGACCCGACCGCCTCCGGCTGCGCGAGCACGGTGCGGACGAGCTCTCGCACTACTCCTTGGCGACCTCCGACATCGAGTACCTGTTCCCGATCGGCTGGTCCGAGCTAGAGGGGATCGCGAACCGCGGCGACTTCGACCTCACCCAGCACTCGAAGTTCTCGGGCGAGAAGCTCGAGTACTTCGACCAGGAGAGTGGCGAGTCGTACGTCCCCCACGTCGTCGAGCCCGCGGCGGGCGTCGACCGCTCGCTGCTCGCGTTCATGGTCGACGCGTACGAGACCGAGGAGGTCGAGGGCCGCAGGCGCACCGTGCTCCGGCTCCATCCGCGGCTCGCGCCGGTGAAGGCCGCCGTGCTTCCACTCGTATCCAAGGCGGGGATGCCGGAGAAGGCCCGCGCGCTGTACGAACAGCTACGCGGGCGCATCCCAGCCGAGTACGACGAGGGCGGCTCGATCGGCCGCCGGTACCGGCGCCAGGACGAGATCGGCACCCCGTGGGGGATCACGGTCGACGGCCAGACGATGGAAGACGACACCGTCACCCTGCGCGACCGCGACTCCCTCGAGCAGGTCAGGGTGCCGATCGAGGGGTTGGGAGACGAGGTCGTGGCGCGCGTCGACCGGCCGTGGCGGAGTCCGAAGCTGGGCCGGCATAACTGAAGGATTCGGTAGTCCATGACACCCACAATCGTTCAGTTCTCCGCAGACGACCCGCGCTACTCGCTGAGCAGGTCGTGTCGATCCATAACGTCGCGGACCGCGGCCAGGTGGTCGATTGGATCCGCCTCGGGTTCGAACGCGATGGAGACGTGACCGGTCTCGAGCGGCACCACGAGCTGGTGGAAGTTTCCGTAGCCGACGACTAGGAACCGCAGCCCGCCGCAGTCGATCTCGCCGCGCTGGCGGGCGAGCAGCAGCAGCGTCGGATTGACAAGCAGCTCCTCGTAGCGATCCGATTCCTCAGCCGACGCGGAATCGATGTCCTCGCGCCGTCGCACATTCACCTCCTGGCCGGTCGCGAATGCGACGTAGCGCACCGCCGGGGTGACCGCGAACAGCTCGTTGAAAGCTAGTTCTTCCACCGCCTGGTTGTAGCGATACTGGACATGACGATGTCGCGAGAGAACGTTGAGGTCGCGCGCGAGGCGTTCGACGCCTGGGAGCGGGGCGACTTGACAGCCATGCTTCGACCGCTTGCCGACGACGTGGTCAGCCGCCGCGTCACACCCCTGCCGAACCCCGACACGCATCGCGGACCCGAGGGAGTCCTCGAGATGTTCATCGACTGGATCGAGGCGTACGACGACTTCGAGAGCTGGGCCGACGAGTACATCGACGCCGGGGAGAGCGTCGTCGTTCGCGTCCCGCAGCGCGTTCGATTCGCCGGCGGGACTCGGACCGTCGAGGAGACGTTCTGGTTTCGTCTCGTGTTCGCAGGTGGCAAGATCATCCGCCTCGAGGTCTACGCCGACCGGGAGCAAGCCCTAACCGCCGTCGGCCCGTCCGAGTAGCTCCGTAGCTGACCCCCGGCGCAGGACCCAGTTTCTCGATCTGTGACGTCGATCACATCCGACTGGCCAGGCAGCCAGTTCTTCTCTACCCTGGACGAAGGCGAAGCGATTCGGGGGCGTGAGGCGACGTCGCCACCGCGAGGAGGTTCACGATGAGCGACCACGCGACAGCTTCGAGGCCCGCTGAGAGGGCCCGGCCCAGGGGCAGCAGCGACCCCTCGGCGGCGATCGCGACGATCCGCTACGAGGACCTGTATCGCCGCTGGGAGGAGGGCAACTGGAAGGCGACGGCGATCGACCTCTCCAACGACAAGGAGGGGTGGCGCTCGCTCACCGAGATCCAGCGCCGCAGCGCGCTGTGGACATACTCGATGTTCTTCTACGGCGAGGACTCCGTCGCCGACAACCTCTCTCCCTACATCGATGCGGCTCCGAAGGAGGAGCAGAAGTACTTCCTCGCCACCCAGCAGGTCGACGAGGCTCGCCACGCGGTGTTCTTCTCGCGGTTCTTCAACGAGGTGGTCGGGGCCGGCGACGGGATCGCCTCGGGCCTCGCCTACACCGAGCCGCAGCTGACCTGGGGCTTCCGCCAGGTCTTCGACCGGCTCGACCGGATGGCCGACGAGCTTCGCCGTGACCGCTCGCTGCCGAAGTTCGCCCAGGCGATCGCGCTCTACCACATGGTCGTCGAGGCCGAGCTCGCCCAGCCGGGCCAGCACTTCATCGAGGACTACTTCGTCAAGTCGGGCACGCTGCCCGGCTTCGCCGAGGGGATGAAGAACGTGTCGCGCGACGAGCAGCGCCACATCGGGTTCGGCGTAAAGGTGCTTTCCGACTGCTTCATCGAGTCCGACGAGTCCAAGCAGGCCGTCGGCGAGCTCATGCGCGAGGTCTCCCCGTACTCGCTCGCCGTGTACGTGCCGCCGAACTGGGACCGCCGCTACACGGAGGAGTATGGGTTCACGCTCGAGGAGATCTACGCGTGGGGGTTCCGGTCGGTGGAGACGAAATGGCGCGCCGCCGGGTTTCCGATCGAGGAGATGCCCCCGGGCGTGTTCCCGCTCGACTTCTCGCTCTCGCCCGAGGAGCGGGTCGAGCGGATCGTAAAGCTGATGCAGGCCGGCGTGGTCGGGGAGCCCAACGACCATCCCCAGTCCTCGCCCGAGATCCAGCGCCTCTATTTCGACACGGTCGAGCGCTCCGTCGACCACGGCGCGCTCGACGGCAAGCCGGTGACGATCCAGTGGCGATTCACCGATGCCGATCCGTGGTACCTGCGGATCGACAACGGATCGAGCCGCGCCGAGCCCGGCGAGATCGCGGACGCTGACCTCACGTTCGAGAGCTCGTGGCGCGACTGGATCGCCGTCACCACCCACCGCGGCGACCCGCGCAAGGCCATGCTCAAACGCAAGGTCCGCCCCCACGGCTCGCTGCGCCAGCTGCTGCGGATGCCGAAGATCTTCCCGCGATGAGAGAGAGGCGGCCCGAAGCCGGCTCTCGAATCGTCGAAGCGCTCAGCGCGGGCGCTCAGGCGCCTACGGAACGCACCGCTGGACGGTCTCGTCGCTCTGTGGGGGGCCTGAGGTGTAGGTGACCTCGACCCGGGTCACACCCGCGCCGTCCGTGCACCTCGCCTGCACCCAGCTCTTCTTCGACTTCTTCCTGAGCTTCTTCGCCCTCTTCGTGTTGCCCTGCCTCTTGGCCTTCTTGGCCTTCTTCAGGAGCTTCTTGTCCGTGTACTTCCTGCTGATCGTGAACCCGGTGTCCACGATCGGGATCCCGTCGGGGACGGCTCCACCGGCGCTCTGAGCAACTCGGGTGCGGAACAGTGTGCCGTGGCCCGGCAGCGTCGAGTCCTGCATCTCGCTGATCAAAGTCACAGGCGTCCCGGCGGTCGAGTGGAACAGGACCGTCCGGTTGCCGTTCTGCGGCGTGCCGTTGAACAGCGCCACGTCACCCCTGAGTGTGGGGCCTCCCAGGAACGCCTCCGAAAAGCCCTGTCCGATCAGCGAGTCCGAGCAGCTCTGCTTCGCCGCATCGGCGCTCTGGTTCCGGATCGCGGCCGGGTCGCACTGCGGGAGCCCGCTGGTGTTGAACTTGAGCTCGTCCGGAGCGTGGATGTCGAATATCGCCGCCTCCGGCACAGGGGGGCCGTAGCCCTGGAGGAACAGCCGCGTGTACAGCGTTCCCCCCTTCGTGTACCCCGGCGGCTCGTTCAGCGTCGGGGGCGGGATCGGCACCGTCGAGTTGAACTCCGGCACGAACCCGGCCTCGACCCGCTGGGTGCCCGCCGCCATCGCGGACCCGGGAATCGCCACAGCGAGCGCCACTCCCAGGCACCCCAGCGCCACGAAACGACGCGTTCTCATCTCTCCTCCTTTGGTCGCGTCGAAGCCTGCACGTTAGTGCGCAATCGCGCGTCATGCGCCGGTTCGGCACCGCAAACGAAAGGGGCGGCCCGAAGGCCGCCCCTCTCAATCTGGCGCTAGGCGTTAGCGCTATGCGTTAGCTCAGCGACCTAGGTGCATGCCTGGGTGACCGAGTCGCTCTGCGTCGACCCACCCACGTAAACGACGTTGTTCTGCGTCGTGAGCTCGCCGTCGGTGCACCGGCCCTGCACGAAGCTCTTCTTCGACTTCTTCCTGAGCCTTCTGAACTTCTTCGTGTTGCCCTGCCTCTTGGCCTTCTTGGCCTTCCTCAGGAGCTGCCTGTCCGTGTACTTCTTGCTGAGCGTGAACGAGGTGTCCACGATCGGGATGCCGTCCGGGACAGCCCCTCCGGCGCTCTGCGCCACGAGGGTGTGGGACAGGGTGCCGAAGCCCGGGAGCGTCGAATTCCGCATCTCGCTGACCAGCGTCACCGGGGTGCCCGCGGTCGAGTGGAACAGGATCGTCGGGAAGCCGGCCTGACGCGTCCCGTTGAACAAAACCACGTCACCCGTGAGCGTGGGGCCTCCCAGGTACGCGGTGGCCGAGCCCTGCCCGACCAACGCGCCGGAGCACAGCTGGCGCGCCGCGTCCGCGCTTTGGTTCCTGATCGTGTCGGGGTTGCACTGATCCAGCCCCTTGTAGTTGAACTTGATCTCCTCGGCAATATGGATGTCGAAGATCCCGGCCTCCGGTACCGGATCCGAGTAGTTCGCCAGGTACAGCCGCGTGTACAGGGTCCCGGCCTTGCTGAACTGGTCGCCTGTGTTCGACGTCGGCGCCGGCTGCGGGACGCTCGCGTTGAACTGCGGCAGGAACCCCGCCTCGATGGTCTGGGTCCCCGCCGCCATGGCGCTCCCGGGGATCGCCACAGCGAGCGCGAGCCCCAAAGCGCCTACGTACGAAATGCGACGCTTTCGCATCACTCCTCCTCGTTGGATCATGCGCGGGCGCGGCTCCCTGCCGCCTCCGCGCTCCGCATCTAATGCGTCGTGCTACGCATCTACAACACACACGCCGGCACTTAGTCTCGGCCGGCGCCGGAACTGTATCGCCTTCCGGCCCGCGGCCAACTCGCCGCAGCGGCCAAAGTCTCACGGCGCGAGCTCGCGTACCTGGAGGTAGTCCGTCGATTCGGACGGGGGGCCGCCGATCGACCGATACGGAGGCTGGTCCTTGCACGGCGGCGCGGGGATCCCGTTGGAGCTGGTCCCACCGTTGAAGGTGAAATCCCTCAGCAGGTCGTAGAACTCACCGAGCTCCGCCGAGCCGGCGTCGTACCGCGCCCACTCGGCGAACGCCGGGTCCGCGAGCGTGGCCGCCCGCGGTGGGAACGTCGCGGAGGCCCCGCCCGCGCAGTTCGCCGTGTTGAAGCTCTCGAGGCCGCGGGCCAGGATGTTGTAGCCGCCGGGCTTCATGTAGGGGTTCGAGCGGCCGACGCGGAGGCGCTCCGGATACCCGGCGATCGAGTCGGGTCCGAGCGGCGGCGAGGTGCGCAGATAGTGCACGAGCTCCCCGTTCGCTGGCGACTCGGGAGCCGACCGCCTGGCCTGGCTCGTCGCGGCGACGTTGCCGAGGAACGCGGTCACGTCCTGGCGGTAAAGCCGCAGCACCTGGACCAACGGGGTGACGTTGCGCAGCCACGGATCGATGTCGGCGAGGAACGGCGGCAGCTCGTCGTCGAGGATGTCACGCAGCGCCGGGAAGCCGGGTTTCGCCCGGCTCGCTGCCTCGCGGAAGCCGATGAAGAAGTCACGCAGCTCCGGCGCGAGCCTCTCCAGGTCGGTCAGCGTCGGACTGAGCTCTCGCGCGGCCGGGCGCAGCTGGGTGATCAACGGATTGGTGTTCGTGGAGAACCGCTCGAGCCGATCGAGCGTCAGGCGCTGCTCGTCGAGGAAGCTCGGAAGCGCGATGAACGCCTCCTGGAGGCTCTCGTTGCGCGCCGCGGTGGTCGAGAAGACCCGCTCGGAGTTCCTGATCAAGCCGCTGAGCTGACCGCGGCGCTCGCTCAACGCCGTGAAGACCTCGCCCGTGTCGCGGACGAAGTCGCGAGTGGCCACCCGCTGGGTGTCGAGGATGCGAAGCAGGCGGTCGAGGTCGGATGCGAACGGCCCCAGGTTCCCGATCGCGGCGGAGAGGTCCGCGCCTCGATGGCGCAGAGCGACCGAGACCTCCTGCTGCCACGCCTGGAACGCAGCCCGCGTGGGCTCGTCGAAGGTGCGGAAGATCTCATCGAGCTCGACGGCATCGGAGACCTGCGCCGGGGGCAGCTCACCCCCTTCGGGCAGCGGGTTCTTCGGCACGGGGCTCTGGTCTTGCGAGCCCGGCGTGAGCTCGACATAGGTCTCTCCGAGGAGGGTCTTCTGGCGCAGGATCGCCCGCGTGTCGCTCGGAATCGGCGCGTAGCGCTCGTCGATCTCCAGCTCGGCGTCCGCCAGCCCCTCGTCGTTGAGCTCGATCGACTTCACTCGACCGACGGAGACTCCGGAGATTCGCACGTCGGACTCGACCGCGAGCTGAGTCGCCTCGTCGAACGGCACCGTGACCCTGTAGCTCTCGGGCTTTAGCGGCGTGGGCCCGCCGAACGCCAGCCACAGGAACAGCAGCAATCCGAAGCACGAGATCGCGAACGCGACCGCGACGAGGAGCTGAACGGGTGTCGGAGGCCGAGTCTCCATCAGATGAGCGACTCCATGGCCGCGTGTTCCCGGGGGCGCGCGTGGCCGAGCAGGTCAAGGACGCAGGGAGCGACGCGTGCTACCAGCACGCGAGCGACTGAGGACGCAGAGCTGCGAGGCGCCACGCGCGTCATCCGGGTGTGCGTGGTCGTGGGGTCGCTCATCTACCCGCAGAACCCCAGATCCACGAATTCCGGCACCCTCGGCACCCGATTCAGGTCCAGGAGCGTCTCGTAGGTCAGATCCCGCCCCGCGACATTCGTGGCGAGCCCGGAGGTCGCGCACGTCACCATCACCACTCCCCTCGGGATCGGTCCGTTCGCGTCCTGTACGAAGCTGAGCGCGTTCAGGTTGTGGTTCAGCCACGCGGCCCAAAACAAGTAGCTCTCCTGGCCGCCGCCGGGATTGAACGCCAGCGCGTTGAAGACGTCGTTGAGCTCCGTCAATCCGCTCTCGAGGCTCTTCGAGGCCTGGTCGAGCGGTCCCGCGGCCTGCTCGACATGGCGGAACGGCTCCTGGACGGCGCGGGTGAAGGGCCTGATCTGGTTGCGGATCGGCCCCGTCGTCTGGTCGAAGAATGGGCGAGTCTCCTCGAGCGCGGGGCCGAGCGTGCGCGCTGCCGGGGTCAGCTTGCGAAGCGCCGGCGCGGAGACAAGCGAGAACCGGTTCGAGCTTCGCAGCGCCCGCTGCGTCTCGCGCAGCGCCGAGGGCGCCTCGCGCAGAGTCTCGCGGATCGCCGCCTCCTGGTTCGCAAACCCCCGCAGCGCGGCGCTGGACGAGTCGACCCACTCGGCGAGCTGCTCGTCGTTGTCGCCGAGCTCCTCGGCGACGAGCCGGAAGTTGTGAATCGAGCGGCGGATGTTCTGGCGCCGCTGGGCAAGCAGGCGGTTGATCCTCGCGACGTCGCGGGCAAACGGCTCCAGCCGGCGCAGGCCCGCCGACAGCTCCCTGCCGTGGTCGCCGAACCCCTGCGCGCCGCCCTCGAGCAGGAGCCTCAGGTACGCCTGGGTGTCGCCGTCGAGCGTCGCCAGGACCTCGTCCGGCTGGACGTTCGGCTGGGTCTGGGTGACCGGGATCGTCGAGTCCTCCTCGACGGTCGCGGAGTCGGGGCTTCCGCCGTCGACCTCGATCGTGATGTCCTGGAGGCCCGTCCGGGGCCGCAGCAGCATCGTCGCGTCCTCGTGGATCAGGTCCGCGTACTCCTCCAGGATTGAGAGCGTCACGATCGCGGTCTCGTCCTCGAGCTCGACCTTGCTCACGTCCCCGACCTCGACCCCGGCGAGGTTGACGGTCTGGCCCTGCCCGGGGGTCACCGCCTGCGCCGACGTGAACTCCGCCTTGAGCTCGAAGCGGTCCTCGCCCAGGAACGGGATCCACGACGGGTACACCGCCTGCTGCTGCGACAGGATCGCGATCGTCGCCGCGAGCCCGAGCACGAGCAGCGTGACGATCGCGATGAAGTCCCGCAGATGCTCTCGGATCGCGCGCCTCATGGCAGCTCCACCGGCATCGCAGGACCGATGTCACCGGGCAGCCCGGTGCCGCCCGTGCCGTTGAGGTCGGGCACGGGGTTCGCGTGGCAGTTGCGGTTCGGGTTGAACGGCGGCTTCGGCGATACGGACAGGTTCGGGCGCGTCCCGAGCGGCGGCGCGATCGACGGGCTGAGCAGCGTCTGGTTGCGCGGCTCAATCGGGTCCGGATTGCTCGCGCGCGTCAGCACGTCGCCGCCGCCCGGCTGCAGCCGGAGCCAGCTTCCGTTCCCGGAGAAGCTCCCGCCTGCGCCCGCCTGCTGCGCCGCGGTGTAGAAGAACTCGCGGTAGTTGAGCTGGCCGGTGCTGAACGGGTACGCGCCGCCGGCGTCGTCGATCACCGTGTTCCCGGTCGGGATCAGCACGTCGGTCGCGCACCGCGCCACGAGCCCGTTCTGTCGCAGCAGCCCGATGCCCGTGCGAGTCGCGCTCGCCAGCTTCGGCTGCGCCTGACGCAGGATCTTCGACAGCCCGCCGAGCTCGCGGTTGCGAAGCAGCTTGCGCGTCTGGCGCAGCCACGGACCCGACGCGTTGATCGTCCCGGGAAGCTCCCTGATGCTCGGCTCCAGCGCGCGGGCGAACGAGCGCAGGGGGGGCAGCGACTGGCTCAGATGCCGCAGCGAGGGCTCGGCCTCCTCCAGGGTGGGCGCGAGCTCGCGAAGGGTGGCGCTGAGGTTCTCCGACTCGGCGGCGAGTGCCCCGGTGGTGACGTTAAAGTTCGTGATCAGCTCCTTGAGCTGCTCCTCGCGGCTCAGCAGGGCACCGAACACGCGTCGGTTGGAGGCGATCAGCCGCGAGAGATCGTGCGGTTGCGTTCCGAGCAGCGCCTCGTTGACGATCGCCGAGTCGCGCCCGGCCGCGCCGCCGTAGCGGAACGAGTCGTTGAGCGCCTGGGCCCCGCTCTCGCCCTGCACGGCGGGGTCCTGGGTCTCGTCCTCCTCGGCGGTCGGCGTGCGATTGAGCCCCGTTCCGAAGCCCTCGAGGAACTTGCCCAGGTTCTTGCGGGCGGGTTTCTGCAGCGTCGTTAGCACCTGGTCGAGCTGCACCGCGGTGGTCGTCTGGGTGGCTGGGATCGTGGCGCCGTCGGGCAGCTCCGGCGCGCTTGGGCTGCCAGGTGTGGTGGCGAGGAAGTAGTTGCCCTCGAGGAACAGCCGCGGCCGGATCTCGATCGAGGCGTCGGTGTGCAGCGGGAGGCCCTCCTCGTCGACGGTGAAGGTGACCTCGGTCAGGTTGCCGTCCGGCTCGACCGACGTGACCTCGCCCACGTTGACCCCCGCGATTCGAACTGGAGCGGTCTCGCGAAGCGTCACCGCGTTCTCGAACACGGCCCTCGCCTCGAATCCGGCTCCGGTGAACGGGATCGACTTCGCGAACGCGAGATAGGTCCCGATCACGATCAGGGCGACCGCGATCGCGCCGGCCGCCGTGCGGCTCAGTCCCTTCGGACCGCGCCGGTAGAGGCGCTCGTCATAGGGCTTCTTCTGCCCGATCGGAGTGGTCCGGCGGTCGCGCGCCATCACTCGATCCCTCCGACGACCTTGTTCGGCTTCGTGATCGACTCCGGCATCAGTCCCTGGTTTCCGGGCGGGTTGCCGATCGCGGGCTGTCCCGGGACGTACGGCTCCCGACCGGCCTCGCACTCACGCGTCTGGCCGGGCGACGCGGTGTTCGGGTACGGGTTCACGTGCAGAAAGCTCGCGGGGTTGGTCGTGCCCCCGTTCGCGATCCCGGTGGAGGGCATCCCCTCGTTGTTCGGGGCGGTCGGCGCGCCCGGCGCGGACAGGACGATGAACCGCTGCCAGTTGCCGAGGTCGTTGCCCAGCCGCCCGGTGTCCGCGAGGTTGTAGAACAGGAGTGAGCCGTAGAAGCACACCGACTGCGCGGGAGTGATGAACCGCAGCGTCGGGCTGAGCTCGTTCGAGAAGTTGGTCAGCTGGTCGATTCCGGCCCGTGCGGCGGCGTCGTCGTTGAGGCGGCGAAGCGACGCCGCCGTCGGCGGGAGCTGGCGGTTGAAGCCGGGCGCCTCCAGCAGCGCGGGCACGCCGACCACCGCGGCGTCCGCGAGGTCGGGTGCCGCCCGGCGCAGCGCTCGCGCACCCGGGGCGAGGTCCGTGAACAGCCCGGCGGTATTGCGCAGGAACGGCCGGATCCGCGGCATCGTGCGGATCGCGGTGTCGAACGTCGGCGGAGTGCGAGAGATCGTCTCCTGGATGAACGGCCGGGCCACGTTCGCCAGCGCGCCGAACGTCGTGTTCAGGACCACGAACATGCGCGCCTGCGTCTCGGCCACCGGTGCGACCTCGGCGGCCGTGTCGCGCAGCGCGGTGAAGAAGCGCGCGAGCTGGGTGTTCGGGTTGGCGAGGACGCGGGCCACCGGTTGCAGCCGCCGCAGCGCCGGGGCGAGCTTGCCGATCGCCTCGTTGAGCGCCGGGCCGCGAGCCGCGATCGCGCTGCCGAACTCGACCAGGTTGCGTTGGATCGCGAGCCTCGTGGGCTCGTCGAAGGTGTTCAGCACCTCGTCGATCTCGACCGGCTCGGGCTTGGCGCGGGCGAGGGGCATCGTCGCGCCCTCGGGGATCCCCTCGCTCGAGGTCCCCTGGTTGATCTCGAGGTACTTGAGTCCGAGCGCGGAGCGCGACCGCACGATCACGGTCGAGTCCTCGGGCAGCTCGCGGACGTGGTCGTCGAGCTTCAGATCGAGCCGCGCGGAAGTCGATCCGTCCTCGTGCTGGACCGGTACCACGTCCTCCACGAGCCCCACTCGGACACCCCCGATCCGGACCTCGTTGCTGGGCACGAGCGCGTTCGCGTTCGGGACCTGGGCCGAGATTCGATAGGTCGGCACGAACGGGAGCCCCGTGTTTGCGTTGTAGGCGAGGAACACGGCGACGATCACGATCAGGACCGTGATCGCGCCGACCATCGTCGGGCTCGACGCGAGCGCTCCCATCGTGCGCCGGCCTCTCATGATCCGTTCCCGATCAGGAATCTGAGCAGCTCGCGCCCCGTGCGCAGGGAGGGCCGGCTGTGGGTCGGGTCCGGCGCCGGGGTGAGCTGCCCCGGCTCGCCCTGCGGCTCGGGCGCAGGCTCGGGCGACGGTCCCAGGGGCACCGGGAGCGGCGTCGTCTCCTCCTCGGGCCGAGGCGTCAGGGTGCCGCGCTGGGTGCGCCGCTCCCGGGCCCGCTCTCGGTCACCGGCCTGCCGCGCGTCCGCGATCTCGGACGCGGAGGCGACCTCGGTGAGGTCTCCGAACTCCGCGTTGCACTCCCCGAGCACCTGGACGGTGATCTGCGTGCAGGTGGTCACCAGGCCGAAGGTGCGAAGGAAGTGCCCGTACCGGTCGAAGCCGTTGGCCGCGGCCGACGTGCCGAAGAAGAAGTCCATCAACGACCTCAGGCCGGTTGTCGTGGCCGTGCACTCGCCGGTCCCGAGGTCCCGGACCACGCACAGCTCGGTGTCGAGACTTGCCAACAGCTCGTTGAGCTGCTCAGCGCCCGGCCTTGCGGCACGCGCGAGATCGCGCACGTCCTCGATAACCGGGTCCGAGGCGAGGATGTCGTCCTGGCTCGCGGCGGCGGCGTTGCCGAGCGTCTTGAGCGCCGGCGTGGCGGCGTCGGCGAGCGGCTCCAGCGCGCGCTGGGCGCGGGTCACCGACGGGGCGGCATCGCCGAACTCGGTGATCACGGGGGTGCCGGCATCGGAAAACTGGCGCAGCGCGACGCTCGTCTTGCGAAGCTCGCGCAGGTAGGAGGGGAAGCGAGCGAACCCGGCCTCGAGGTCGGCGCTGCGCTCCGCGGTCGCCTGGGCGGCGACGGTCGACTCCCTGATGAAGCCGGTGATCTGGCGGCGCTCGCGCGCGAGCGGCGCCAGGACTGTGTCCGAGTCACGTGCGAGCTCCGCGAGCGCGCGGTTCTGCTGCGCGAGGATGGCCAGCACCCGGTTCGTCTGGCGCAGCGCCGGGTTGGACCGCTCGACGATCTCCTCGAGCTCGTCGCCGCGGGCCGCGAAGCCGGCGCCGAGATCGTTGAGGATCAGCCGGAAGCGCTCCGCGTAGGGCTCGCGCATGATGTTGTTGACGAGGTCGAGGTCGACCGCCTTGCCGTTGTTCTGGAGCGGCAGCAGCAGCTGGCCCTCGCCGGGCTGGCCCTCGGGGACCTCGCCGAGCGGCGGCGGTGCGTCGGTCGTCGTGGCCCTCGGCTGGGTCTGCCGGCACTCGACGAACTTCTCGCCGAGCGTCGACTGCGGGCGGATGATGCACGACGCGTCCTCGCGGAAATCCTGGAACGCGGGGTCGTCGATCCGCAGCACGACGGCGGCCTTCCCGGGCTCGTCCGCGCTCCCGGCGGTCACAGCCTCCCCCGGCCGGGTGACGTCGACCTCGGCCACCTCGCCCACCTTCGCGCCGGCGATCCTGACCTCTTCACCGGGCACGAGGAACGAGGCGCTGTCGAAGATGGCCCGGACCTCGTACGGTCCGCCGTCCTGGCTCGTGGCGGAGGTCGCGAGAAGGAGGCCGGTTCCGGCGGCGAGTGTCGTGACTATGACCGCGATCCGTCTCATGGCCCCGGGGGCACGTCGGCCGTGTTGCATTTCGGGTTCGGAGCCTGGCCGCCGGACAGCAGGTTCCCGTCGTCCGTGAACGGGTTCGAGTCGGTGATCGGCTGCGTCGCGCCGCCCGGGCAGCGCACGAAGTTGCCGCTCCCGAGCGGATTGGCATCGTAGAAGTCGTACTGCTGCGACGGGTCGTTCGGGGTCAGCGCCCCACCGGCTCCGTAGTTGAAGATGTTCGAGAGCACCGACGCCCGCGCGTAGTGACCGTTTTGGTCGTAGTACGCCGCTGCCTGTCCGATCCTGCTGATCAAGCCGAGCAGCTCCGGCGAGTACGGGCGCGCGAACTGGAATATCGGCAGTGAGTCCTCGAGCCCCTCGCTGGCCCGTGGGAGGTCGACCCTCGCCCGGTCGCGCAGCTTCGGAAGATCGCCAAGCGTGTCGGCGAGGTCGTTCGCCGTCCCCTTGCGCAGCACGACCTCGCGCAGGTTGCGGAACACCGGCACCGATTCACGCGCGACCGGGCGCAGATCGCGCAGGAACGGGGCGAGATCCCTCGTGGCGACCTTCGAGGTCTCGACGAGCGGGTCGAGGTCGTCGAGGGCGGCGCGGAGGTTCACGAACGTGGTGCTCGCCTGGCGCAGGGCCGGCGGCAGCGCGACGAGGGTGCGATCGAGCGCGTCGTTCTCGCGAGCGATCGCGCCGAGAGCCTCGTTGGCGTTCTGGGTCAGCGCCGAGAGATCGTCGCGGCGCTCGGCGATCGCCCCCACCACGCGCGATCCGTCGACGAGGAAGTCGGAGAACGCCTGCTGGTCGCGGGTGAGCTCGGCGAACAACCGCTGCGCGGTGCTGAGCCCGGGGTTGAGGTACTTGTAGGTCTCGTTGGCCGCCCTCGCGGAGCCGGTGTACGCCGTGCCGAAGCCCTGAATCACGTTGCGGAGCGCGCGCCGCTGCTTGGGCCGGAAGGTGTCGAAAAGCTGGTCGAGGTCGACCGGGGAGGTCGTGTCCTGCGCGGTGATCACGTCGCCGTCCGCGAGCGCCGGGCCGTCGTCGGGCCCCGGGGTGACGGCGATGTAGCGGTTCGCGATCCCCGACAGCGACGTCGTGCGGATCACGGCGGCGGTCCCTTCGTGAAACTCCTCGTCGACCGAGATCGAGACCTCCGCCTGCCAGTCGTCGGTGAGCTCGATCTCGTCTACGGTGCCGATCGGGTGGCCGCCGACCTGGACCTGGTTCCCGGGCACGAGCTGGCCGCCGGTCTCGAAGTACAGCCGGTAGCTGTACCCGCTATCCCCCCCGAGAAAGACGATCAGTACCAGCGCGATCGCGACCAGCAGCGCAGCAAGCGCGGCGATCCGAGTCGGGGTGCTACTCCCCGCCGAGCCGTAGAGGTCGCCGTCGGGTGGCGGCCGCCTGCCCTCGCTCAAGCCAGTGCCCTCACCTTCCCCAGATCCAACTCCTCACCGAACCGGCAGCCTATATATCGTCGCGCCGTCAGGCAGCCGGCGGAACTCGATCGAGCCACTCGGATCTCACGGCAGATCGCATCCTCATGGGCTTCGTGGCCTGGCAGGCTCGTCGGGGGCCGGGGATGAAATCGGCCGCCCCCGAGCGCCACACGAGCGGCTCGGGCGAAGCGACGGCGTGTGATGCAATGGTTTGGGCATGAGATCGCTGCCGGCTACGCCCACCGTCTCCGATCCGCCGGGGATCCTCGACCGGTTCCACCCGGCGGTACGGGTGTGGTTCGAGCGGCGGTTTCCCGACGGGCCAACCGAGGCCCAGACCGGGGGCTGGCCGGCGATCGTCGATGGCAAGCACACGCTCGTCTGCGCCCCGACCGGTTCGGGCAAGACCCTCGCCGGCTTCCTCGCCGCGATCGACGCCCTCTACCACGCCCACGAGGCCGGCCAGACCATCGAGGGCGTCACTCGGGTGGTGTACCTGAGCCCGCTGAAGGCTCTGGCCGTCGACGTCCACACCAACCTCGAAGAGCCCCTCGCCGAGATCGCCGAGGTGGCCGGCGAGCTCGGCTGCGAACCGGCGCCCATCAGCGTCGCCGTGCGGACGGGCGATTCCACCTCATCGGAGCGCCAGGCGATGATCCGCCGACCCCCCAACCTCCTGGTCACCACTCCCGAATCGCTGTACCTGTACCTGACCGCCGAACGCTCCCGCGCCACCCTCGACCGCGTCGACACAGTGATCGTCGACGAGATTCACGCCCTGGCGCGCGACAAGCGAGGCTCGCATCTCGCCCTCTCGCTCGAGCGGCTCGGTTCCGTGACCGAGCGTGCGCCCCTCCGCATCGGCCTCTCGGCGACGGTCCGGCCGGTCGAGACGGCGGCCCGCCTCCTGGTGGGAGCGGGTGAACCGCTCCCCGCCGTCGTCGACAGCGGGCACCGGCGCCGTCGCGACTTGTCGCTGGAGCTGCCCGACGGCGAGCTAGAGGCGGCCGTCTCCGGCGATCAGTTCAACGAGATCCTCGACCGGATTGGCGCCCACGTGGCCAACCACCGAACCACCTTGGTCTTCGTCAACACCAGAAAGCTGTCCGAGCGGGTCGCCCACCAGCTGGGCGAGCGGCTGGGCCCCGAGCAGGTGGCCGCACATCACGGATCGCTGTCGCGGGAGCGACGCCAGCGGGTCGAACACCGCCTGCGGGCCGGCGACCTGCGGGCCCTTGTGGCCACGGCATCGCTGGAGCTCGGCATCGATATCGGGCCGGTCGAGCTCGTGTGCCAGATCGGCTCGCCCCACAGCATCGCCACATTCATCCAGCGGGTGGGCCGGGCCAACCACCACCGCACGGGCGTCCCACGGGGGATCATGTACCCGACCACCCGGGACGAGCTGGTCGAATGCACCGCGCTCCTGGCCGCCGTCGCGCGGGGGCGCCTCGATGCGCTCCACCCGCCCGACCAGCCCCTCGACATCCTCGCCCAGCAGATCGTGGCCGAGGCGGGGGCAAGGGGCAACGACGGAGTGGGCGAGGACGAGCTGTTCGGCCTGGTCACGCGCGCATGGCCTTACCGGCGGCTCACCAGGGAGGAGTTCGCGGAGGTCGTCGAGCTGGTCTCGGTCGGCATCGAGACCGGGCGCGGGCGACGCATGGCGTACCTCCATCGCGACCGGGTGAACGGGCGGCTCCGCGGCCGGCGGGGCGCCCGGCTGGCCGCCCTCACCTCGGGCGGGGCGATTCCCGAGACCGGCGACTACCGCGTGCTGATGGAGCCGGGCGACGTGTTCATCGGCACCGTGAACGAGGACTTCGCGATCGAATCCTTCCAGGGCGACGTCTTCCTCCTCGGCACCCATCCGTGGCAGATCGTGCAGGTGACCAACGGCGTCATGCGGGTGCGCGACGCCACCGGCAAGCACCCGACGATCCCGTTCTGGACCGGCGAGGCGCCGGGCCGCACGGACGAGCTGTCCGAGGAGGTCTCCCGCCTGCGGAGCGCGGTGGCGGAACGGCTCGATTCCAGCGGGCGAGAGGCCGCCGTCGCCCGCGTGCAGGAAGTGTCGGGCGTCGACGCCGTGGCCGCCGCGCTGGTCGTGGACTATCTGCGGGCCGGCCGCGATGGGCTGGGCGGGGTCCTGCCCACACACGACGACATCGTGTTCGAGCGGTTCTTCGACGAGTCAGGCGGCATGCAGCTCATCGTCCACGCCCCGTTGGGCGCCAGGGTCAACCGGGCCCTCGGCCTCGGGCTGCGCAAGAAGTTCTGCCTCACGTTCGATTTCGAGCTCCAGGCGGCGGCCAGCAACGACGCTGTGCTTTTGTCGCTCGGCCCCCAGCACTCGTTCCCCCTCGAGGACGTGCCCGCCTTCCTTCGCTCCCACAACGCTCGGGGCGCCGTCTCCCAGGCCGTGCTCCGCAGCCCGATGTTCACCGCCCGCTGGCGATGGAACCTCAACCGGTCGCTCGCCGTGCTGCGCCGCAAGGGCGGGCGCCTCAACCCGTTCAACATCCAGCGCATGGAGGCGGACGACCTGATGGCCGCCGTGTTCCCATCGCTCGCCGCCTGCCAGGACAACGCCCCGGCCGGCCCGGTCGAGATCCCCGACCACCCCCTGGTGCGAGAGACGATGGGCGACTGCCTCGACGAGGCGATGGACATCGAGGGGCTGGAGGCGCTGGTGCGCCGGTTCGAGGAGGGGACCGTTCGGGTCCACTTCCTCGACACGGTCGAGCCCAGCGTGCTGGCCCACGAGATCCTCAACGGCGCCCCGTTCACGTTCCTCGACGAGGACACTGAGATCGGCGAGCGGCGGTCGCGCGCGGTGCCGCTGCGCAGGGGCCTGCCGGTGGAGCCTCAGGAGCTGAGCCGGCTCGACCCGGACGCCGTCGAACGGGTGCGGGCCGAGGCGGCCCCGGACGTGCGCGACCCCGAGGAGCTCCACGACGTGCTCCTTTCGCTCGTCGCCGCCCGACCGCGGGACGAGTGGGCCGAGCATTTCGAGGTCCTGGCAGGTGCGGGCCGATCGTTCGAGGTTCACACCCCCGGCGCGACCGATTTCCTATGGGCCCCCACCGAACGCCGGGGCGAGGTGGAAGCCCTGTTCCCCGGCGCTCGGTTCGTACCCGACCACCCGCTACCGTCCGACCTGGTCTCGGCCCCCGACGCCGCGGCCGCCGAAGACGAGGCGGCGGTTACGCTCATCCAGGGCCATCTCGACGTCTCCGGCCCGGTCACCGTGGACGATCTGGCCGGCGCCACCGGCCTGTCGCCGTCCTCGGTGACCATCGCCCTCGAGGCCCTTCGGGCACGCGGGTTCGCGGTCAGCGGGCAGTTCGAGCCCGAGCGGGGCGAGCAATGGTGCGCCCGCCGGCTGCTGGCCCGCATCCACGGCTACACCCGGAAGCGGCGGCGGGCCGAGGTCCGTCCGATCAGCCAGGAGGAGTGGCAGGACTTCCTCCGGTCGTGGCGGCACGCCGACCCGAAGACCCGGCGCCACGGCAGGGCCGGGCTGGCCGACGTGATCGAGCAGCTCCAGGGCTTCGAGCACCCGGCCGGGGAGTGGGAGCGACTGTTCGCCGAGCGGGTCGAGTCCTATCGCCCCGAATGGCTCGACGACCTGTGCATGTCGGGCGAGGTGGTGTGGGGGCGGCTCTCGGTGCTGGAGCGGGCCGCCGACGGCGACGATCCCGCGGCTGGGGAGCCGCGCCGCTCGGGCAAGACGCCGTCGCGCCGGACGCCGATCACCTTCATGCTTCGCCAGGATCTGCCCTGGCTGCTGCAGGCTCACCGGGGCGCCGCGACCCCGGCCGAACCCAACGTCGGCTCCGGGCGGGAGGTCCTCGACGCCCTGCGTGCACGCGGCGCCCTTTTCCACTCCGACCTCCAGGCGATCACGAACCGCCTCCCCACCGACGTCGAGGAAGGCCTGTGGGATGGCGTCGCACGGGGACTCATCACCTCCGACGGATTCAATGCCGTTCGGTCGCTTCTGCGCGCCCGCACGCGGTTCGCCCGCCGCCAGCGGCGACCCTACGCCCGGCCGGGTTCGCGGGGCCGGCGGGGCGCGTGGCGGCAGGGCGTGGAGGGCCGCTGGACGCTGCTGCCCGCCGCCCAGCCGATCGAGGACACGGACGAGCTTGCCGAAACCGCCGCCTGGCAGCTCTTGCTGCGTTGGGGCGTGGTCTTCCGCGACGTCTACCTCAACGAGCGGCTCGCCGTTCCATGGCGGGAGATCCTCTGGGCGCTGCGCCGCCTCGAGGCACGCGGCCTGATCCGGGGCGGGCGTTTCGTCACCGGCGTCACCGGCGAGCAGTTCGCCGACGAGACAACCGCGCCCCTGTTGCGCCTGCGCCGCGCCGCCTGAGGTGCCCCCAGCCGATTCTGGGAACCGCGGAGGGTCACCCTCGCGGTGAGGCTACTCGTCGATCAGCAGGAAGCGGGCGGCGGCTGTGCCCGTCTCGATCACGTCGTCGAAGTCGCGCTCCGGATCGGTGAGGACTTGAAGGGCGATTCCGTCCGCGATCGCGAACAGAAAGGCGACAATCGCCTCGGCGTCGAAGCGCAGCGAGAGTACTCGCTCGCGCTCCTTCGCCCTCAGGACCTCGGCGACGTGATCGCGTGAGCGGTTGAACAGCTCAGCCACCTCGCGCTGGATCTCGGGGTTGCGGCGCCCCGCGGTGAACACCTCGAAAATGAGGTCGAAGAAGCCGGGCTCGTTCTCGATCAGGTCGAGGAGGTTCGAGACCAGGACGTCGAGGACGTCGTCGACGGTCTTCGCGCGCGCGAGGGGCTCGTCGAGCCGCGCCACCCTGACCTCGGAGTCGCGGCGCACGACTTCGACGAGGAGGCGCTCCTTGGTGCCGAAGTAGTAGTGCAGCAGCCCTCTGCTGACCCCGGCCTCGCGCGAGACGTGCTCGAAGGTCGAGCCGGCGATCCCGCGCGCGGCGACGCTCGCGCGCATCGCCTCGACGATCAGCTGCGCCTTGTCTCCGCTGAGCTCGCGCTGCTTGGCGACGGCCTCCATCGGAGCCCAGTGTAGTTGGCTACCCGGCCAGCCCGGGCGCGGGGATCTGCTGAAACTAGCTCTGCGTGGATGCGGTTTCGGGCGCCGGCGAGGTTGTCGAGGTGTACTCGAACTCCTCCTCGGCCCCGAACATCTTGTCGAGCACCGCCTTGCGCAGGTCCTCGCTCAACAGCAGGGCCAGCGCCGCGCCGATCAGCGCGAGCAGGACGAGCCGGCCGAACGTGAACCGACGTCGCTTGCGACGCCCGCGAAGCTGCTCGGACGCCTCGCGCATCGACTCGGCCGCCTTACGGAGATCACGCTGGACCTTCTTGTCCTCGATCAGAGCCTTGGCGGGTCCCTTGCCGTTTGCGATCCGGGTGTAGGCGTCGCGAGCAGACTCGAACGCCTCGCGGATGTTCGCGCGCAGCTCTTCGTCCTCGATCAGCCGCCGGACGTAGGGATTCGAGCGCAGCGAGGCTGCCGCGTCGCCTGCTCTCTTCGCGGACTCCCGGGCCCGCTTGCTGCTTGCCGCCATCAAACCTCTCCTAACTCGTTCGGATCCCGAGGGAGCTTATACCCGAACGGGGGCGGCCCTATGCTCGATCCTCGAGCGCATGCTCGAGCACCTCGTCGAGCTCGCTTGCGTACACGTACTCGAGCCCCTGGCGCTCGTGCTCGGGAATCTCCTGTACGTCGCCCTCGTTTCGCTCCGGGACGATGACGCGCTTGATCCCGGCGCGCTGGGCGGCGAGCGACTTCTCCTTCACCCCGCCGATCGGGAGCACCTGACCCGTGAGCGTGATCTCGCCGGTCATCGCGACCTCGTTCGACACGGGCCGGTTGCTCACGAGCGAGGCGAGCGCGGTCGCGATCGCGACCCCGGCGGAGGGTCCGTCCTTGGGCACCGCGCCCGAGGGGACGTGTATGTGGATGTCGTGCTTTGCGAACCAGTCGTCTGGGAGGTCGGGGGAGAGCTCCCTCTGGTGTCCCCGGACCCAGGACAGCGCCGCCTGCGCCGACTCCTTCATCACGTCGCCGAGCTGTCCCGTGATCGTGAGGTTCCCCGAGCCATCCATCGCGGTCGCCTCTACGAACAACACCTCGCCACCGACCGGCGTCCAGGCGAGGCCGGTGGCGACGCCCGGATCCTTGGTGCGGCGGGCCTGCTCGGCGAAGAACTTCCGCGGACCAAGCAGCTCTCGGGCGCGGTCGGCCGAGATCACCGCCCTGCCGTCCAGCTTGCCCTCCGCCGCGTCACGGGCGATCTTGCGGCACACAGTGCCGACCTGGCGCTCGAGGTTGCGAACGCCCGCCTCGCGCGTGTACTCGTCAGCGATGACCTTGAGCGCCTCGTCTTCGAACTCGATCTGGTCCGGCTGGAGCCCGTTCTCCTCGATCTGGCGCGGAACGAGGTAATTCTTGGCGATGTGGAGCTTCTCGTCGAGCGTGTAGCCGGAGAGCTGGATCACCTCCATCCGGTCCTGGAGCGGCGGCGGAATCGGGTCGAGGAAGTTCGCCGTGGCGATAAACAGGACGTCCGAGAGGTCGAACTCGAGGTCGAGGAAGTGGTCCCGGAAGGTGCTGTTCTGCGCCGGGTCGAGTACCTCGAGCATCGCACTCGCCGGGTCGCCCCTGAAGTCGGCTCCCATCTTGTCGATCTCGTCGATCATGAACACCGGGTTACGAGACCCGGCGTCGCGCTGCGCGCGGATGATCGTGCCGGGCATCGCGCCGATGTAGGTGCGTCGGTGGCCGCGGATCTCGGCCTCGTCGCGGACGCCTCCGACCGAGATGCGCTCGAACTTGCGACCCAGCGCGCGGGCGATCGATCGGCCGAGGCTCGTCTTGCCCACCCCCGGCGGGCCGACGAAGCACAGGATCGGGCCAGGCGAGTCGGGCTTCAGCTTGCGCACGGCGAGGTACTCGAGGATCCGCTCCTTGACCTTGTCGAGGTCGTAGTGGTCGGCGTCGAGCACCTCGCGCGCGTGCTCGATGTCGAGGTTGTCCTCGGTTTCTTTGTTCCACGGGAGCTCGACCAGCCACTCGAGGTAGGTGCGGATCACCCCGTACTCAGCGGCGGCCGGGGGGAGGCGCTCGAGCCGCGACAGCTCGCGCTCGGCCGCCTTCTGGGCGTGTTCGGGAAGCTCAGCCGCCTCGATCCGCTCCCTGAGCTCGTTGATCTCGGCCTGGCGCTCGTCCCCCTCCCCCAGCTCCTGCTGGATCGCCTTCAGCTGCTCGCGCAGGAAGTACTCGCGCTGGCCCTTCTCCATCTCCGACTGGACCTGAGACTGGATCCTCGAGCCGAGCTGGACCACCTCGAGCTCGCGCGCGAGGATCTCGGACAGCCGCCGCAGCCGCTTCGCCACGTCAAGCTCCTCGAGCAGCTCCTGCTTCTCCTCGGTCGGGATCCGCATCGCGCCGGCGATCAGGTGGACGAGCGCCGACGGGTCGTCGACGTTGGCGACCGCCAGCTGGAGCTCCTCCGGCAGGTAGGGAATCCCCTCGATGATCGTGCTGAAGGTGTTCTGCACATTGCGCGTTAGCGCCTCGAGCTCCGACGATGGCTCGACGACGTCCGGCAGCGGCGAGATCCTCGCAACCAGGTAGGGCTCCTCGGCGACGTAGTCCTCGATCCGCACCCGCTCGGTTCCCTGGACGAGCACCCGTGCGGTCCCGTCGGGCACCTTGATCATCCGGGCGATCACGCCCACGACCCCGACGTCGTAGAGCTGGTCGGGGCCCGGCTCGTCCGCCTCGGGGTCTCTCGAGGCGACCATCACCAATGTGCGCTCACCCGACAGGACATCGTCGACGAGCTTGATAGAGCGCGGCTGGCCGACCGCGAGCGGGGTCAGGGTGTCGGGGAAGGTGACGGTGGCCTTGAGCGGGAGCACCGGCAAGGCCTGAGGGAGCGGCTTTCCCTCGCGCTCGCGAATCGCCTCCTCGATGTCGGGGGTCTCGACGACCTCGATTCCCGGGCCGCCGTCCTCGTCAATCGCGCGATCTTCGAGCAGATCGCGCGGGTCGCGTCCCTCCTCCTCCGTAGGGTCGCGCTCGATCATCGGGCTACTCCTCCAGGCGCTTGACGGGGACGCTGTGGGAGCTGTCGCGCTGCTCGACGAGAGGGAGCACGACGCGGAGCACGCCGTCGTCGTAGGTCGCCGTGGCTTCCTCGGCGCTGACGTCGGCGTTCAGCCGGATCACGCGCCGGAATGGGCCGGTCTCGATCTCGAGCTGCTGGTAGACGCGTCCCTCGGTCTCCTGAACCGCGCGCTCACCGCTGATCACGAGCTCGCGACCCGAGATCTCGAGGCTGACCGCGGACAGATCCAGGCCGCCGAGGTCCGCCTTCACCACGGCCCTCGGCGACTCCTCGCCGCAGTAGTAGACGTCGACCTTGGGCGAGAACCCCGCCGCGCGGCGGGTGCCGACGATAGGTCGCTCCCAGAACGCCCCCATCAGCTCGTCCATCTCTCGCCGCATTCGGTCGAAGTCGGTGAACAGATCTCGCCGAGGCACCTAGCTAAGAGTAGCCTCGCTCAAACCTCGTACACCGCTCCCTCTCGGGCGACCTCGACCGGGCCTCCGAACGTATCGCGGCCCTGTTCGGCCGCCCACTCGTGGTCGAGCTCGTCGGAGATGTGCGTCAGCACCACCCTGCGGGCACCCGCGCGGCGCGCGTGCTCGCCTGCCTCCGCCGGTGTCATGTGGCCGCGCTCGCCGGCGCGCTCGGGGCGCGGCAGGGTCGCCTCGACGATCAACAGGTCGGTGTCGCGCGCCGCCTCGACCAGCTCCGCGGAAGGGCGGCAGTCGGCGCCGTAGGTGAACTGACCCACCCCGTTGGCGGAGGTGAAGTTGATCGCGTACGTCGTCGTGAAATGGGGCACCTCGTGGAAGCTGGCCCGCAGATCCCCGAGTGCCAGCGGCCGGGTCGGGTCGTACTCGGTGACCCGGAACGCCTTGTCGAGCAGATCGTCGGCGCCGAATGCCCCTACGACGCGATGGAACGTCCTTCGCGCTCCGGGCGGCGCGAGCAGGCGCGGCCTGGCGGGGTTGTTGGTGCCCGGCCACTCGGCGACCGGCACGGGCTGCTGGCGCGGCGCGTAGGTGAGCGCGTATGCGTACGGGACGAGGTCGAGGATGTGGTCGGCGTGGAGGTGCGAGATCAGCACGGCGTCGACGGCGGTGTAGTCGCGGTGCATCCGAAGCTTCGAGAACACGCCGTTGCCGCAGTCGAGCAGCACCGCGGTGTCGCCCTCCTCGATCAGGTAGCCGCTGCATGCGCCTCCCGCGTCCTCCCACGAGGGAGACTTGCCGAGAACCGTGACCTGCATGGTGACGATCAACTCTAATCCGACCCCGCGGCTGCGGACGCGGAAGCGAGCGAGCAACGCTGCCGGTTATGTGAGTGCATGGGGGCTTCGCCCCCTCGGCGCCGCTTCGCGGCGCCTCCCCCAGCGGGAGCGGAGCACGCCGCGGGAATGATTCTTCAGGCCGGTTGCGCGAGGCTGTCGTTCAGCGCGACCTCTTGACCGGGGTCGCGCAGCAGCAGCGCCGGCTGGCGCGGTGGCACGAGGCCGTCCGGGCCGTTGGGGCGGAACGTCGAGCACGGCGCGTCGCGTTCGAGGGCGCAGAGCCGATTGCAACGGAAGAAGCACTCGTCGCAGGTCGGTGCCTTCTCCTTGTGCTTGGGACTCGCCGGGCTCACCCTGCGGCCATCTTGCCACGGAGTCCGCGACCCGCAAGTCCGCTTTCTCGCAAAGCGCTGTTTCTTCGCCCCGTTCGCTTCCGTGACTGAGAGCAGATGGCCGCTCCCTCGGGAAGTTTCTAGAATTACGCCATGGCGCAAGAGACCATGAAGCGGCTCTCGGCGTCGCCGCCGCTGTTCGACAGCCGGTTCCTCGACTTCTTCTCCCGGATCCACCCCGCAATCCCCGCGGTCGTCTTCGTCCCGGTGATCGCCGCAATGGTCTGGCTCGGGCTTAACGGCGGATACGGCGTACTGCAGATAGCGCTGCTCGTCGCGGGCGGGCTGCTGCTCTGGACGCTGACCGAGTACTGGCTGCACCGTCTGCTGTTTCACTGGGAGCCGAAGTTCCGCTACGGCGACAGGCTCCACTTCATCATCCACGGGGTCCACCACGACCATCCCAACGATCGCATGCGGCTCGTGATGCCTCCCGCGCTGAGCATCCCGCTGGGGCTGGTGTTCCTGGTCCTGTTCGTGCTCGTCTTCGGGACCCCCGCCGCGTATCCGCTCTACGCCGGTCTCCTGGTCGGCTACCTCACCTACGACTACACCCACTACTACCTCCATCATCACACACCGAAGACCCGACTCGGCAAGCGGCTGCGCGAGCAGCACATGCGACATCACTTCCAGGATCACCGCTACGGGTTCGGCGTCTCCTCTCCCCTGTGGGACGTCGTGTTCCGCACCCTTCCCCGCCGTCGCGCGGGCTAGCGCCGCAACACACCAGTCATCAGCCCCGCCGCCGGTGTGTGCATTTCACACGGCGCCACTACCATCACGTCTACACACCGTTCACAGACGGAACGGTCACTCCGAGGAAAGGACGTCTTTACATGGCGCAAGTTCTCGACCAAGCACGATCGCTGATCCAAGAGCGGCTGAAGGAGCTCGACGAGGAGAAGGCGCGGCTCGAGCGCACACTCGCCGACCTCACCGACGGCAGGTCCGGCCGGCGCCGGCGCGGGAGGCCGCGCGGCTCGACCACCCGAAGGCGCCGTCGCCGCAGCGGGACGCGCGCTGATCAGGCCCTGAAGATCATCTCCGGAAACCCGGGCATCACCGCGTCGGAGATCGCGGAGCGGATGAAGATCAAGCCGAACTACGTGTACCGGGTGATGGGCGAGCTCCAGAAGGACAAGCGGGTCCGCAAGCGCGGCCGGGGGTACACGGCGGCCTGAAACAACTCGCGCGATCTGCGGCAGATCGCGGTTTAGGGGCCAGCTAGAGCAGCCCTAATTCGTTGACGGCGTCGCGCTCGGCGATCAGCTCGCCGACGCTCGCGTCGATTCGCTCGCGCGAGAACGCGTCGATCTCGAGCCCCTCGACGATGCTCCACTCCCCTCCCGAGCACGTACAAGGAAAGCTTGAGATCAGCCCCGCCTCGACTTCGTGGGTCCCATCGGAGCCCACGCCCATCGAGACCCAGTCGCCCTCGGGCGTACCGCTCACCCAGTCTCGAACGTGGTCGACGGCGGCGCTCGCCGCGGACTTGGCGCTCGACGCGCCGCGCGCGTCGATCACCGCTGCGCCGCGCTTCTGCACCGTCGGGATGAACTCATTCACGACCCAGTCACGATCGTCGACGACCTCGGGCGCGGGGCGATCGCCGATCAGGGCGTGGGTGATGTCGGGGTACTGAGTCGTCGAATGGTTGCCCCAGATGGTCATCCGGCGCACATCCCGGACATGGGCTCCGGCCTTGCGCGCGAGCTGCGCCTTGGCGCGGTTATGGTCGAGTCGCATCATCGCCGTGAACCGCTCCCGCGGAACGTCGGGCGCGTTGCTCATCGCGATCAGACAGTTGGTGTTGGCCGGGTTTCCGACCACGAGGACCTTTACGTCGTCGGCGGCGTGCGCGTTGATCGCCTCGCCCTGGGGCTTGAAGATCGCGCCGTTCGCCTCGAGCAGGTCGGAGCGCTCCATCCCCTTGCCGCGCGGGCGGGCTCCGACCAGCATCGCGACGTTCGCTCCCTCGAACGCGATGTTGGCGTCGTCCGTGATCTCGACCGACTCGAGCAGCGGGAAGGCGCTGTCCTCGAGCTCCATCACGACCCCCGCGAGCGCCTTCATCGCGTCGGGGATCTCGAGCAGGTGCAACTCGACCGTGGTGTCGCGGCCGAGCATGTCGCCGCTCGAGATCCGTGGCAGCAGCGCGTAGCCGATCTGGCCGGCTGCTCCGGTGACGGCGACCTTCACGGGGTCGCCGTTCACTTCGTCATCTCCTCGATTACCGCGTCGGCGAACTGCGACGTCCCTACCGCCGTCGGGTCGTCGCGAGACGGCTTCAGGTCGTAGGTCACCTTGTCCCCCTCCCGGATCACCTCGGCGATCGCGTTCTCCATCCGCCCGGCTGCCCCGTCCTCTTCGAGGTGCCGCAGCATCAGCACGCCGGACAGCATCAGCGCCGTTGGATTGACCTTGTTCTGGCCCTTGTACTTGGGCGCCGAGCCGTGCGTCGCCTCGAACATCGCTGCCTCGGTCCCGATGTTGGCTCCCGGGGCGAGCCCGAGCCCCCCGATCATCCCCGCGCCGAGGTCGCTGACGATGTCGCCGTACAGATTGGGCAGCGCGATCACGTCGTACTCCTCCGGGCGCGAGACGAGCTGGTTGCAGAGGTTGTCGATGATCCGGTCCTCGAACTCGATCTCGGGATGGCGCTCGGCAACAGAGCGCGCGGTCTCGAGGAAGAGGCCGTCGGAGAACTTCATGATGTTCGCCTTGTGCGCGGCGGTGACCTTGCGTCGCCCGTTTCGCTCCGCGTAAAAGAACGCGGCCTCGACGATCCGATCGGAGCCGAACACCGAGATCGGCTTGATCGAGATCCCGGCATCGTCGCGGACGTGCGCGCCGTGCTGGGCGAGGAACTCCCGCAGCTCCTCGTTCTCCTTGGCTCCCCGCTCGAACTCGATCCCCGCGTAGAGGTCCTCGGTGTTCTCGCGCACGATCACGATGTCGACGTGGTCGAAGTAGGAGCGCACCCCTTCGTAAAGCTTGCAGGGGCGTATGCACGCGTACAGGTCGAGCTCCTTGCGGAGCTGGACGTTGATCGATCGAAACCCGGAGCCGACAGGTGTGGTGGTCGGGCCCTTTATCCCGAGGCCGTTTCGCTTGATCGAGTCCAGGGTGCGGTCGGGAAACGGGTTTCCGCCCTCCCGGTAGGCGTCCTCGCCGGCGGGTTGCTCGTCCCACTCGAACTCGACGCCGGTCGCTTCGAGCACCCGGCGGGTCGCGCCGGCGATCTCCGGACCGGTTCCGTCACCGGGAATGAATGTGACCCGATGCGCCACGGCGTGGAATCCTTCCACACGCCGGTGGCCGGCTCGCGCCACCGAGTCTGGGAAGATTGGGCAATGGCGAGAGTCGAGTTGCGCTCGGACGAGGCGACGCATGAGGTGTTCAACCAGTCGACGCCGCTCGAGGGCTTCAACGTACTCGCCGAGGATCGCCCGCTGCACGAAGCGCTGCGGCGCGAGGGGGCGGGCTGGGCCGAGAACCGCGCGCTCGAGGTCGGCGAGATCGCCGGACGCGCGCAGACGATCCGCTGGGGATTTGAGGCGAACGAGAACACCCCCAAGCTGCACACCCATGACCGGTTCGGCAATCGGATCGACGAGGTCGAGTTCCACCCCGCCTGGCACGAGCTGATGCGGGTCGGGATCGGGCACGGCCTCCACGCGCTTCCGTGGCGCGAGCCGCGGCCCGGGGCCCACGTCGCCCGCGCCGCGATGTTCATCGTCTTCTCGCAGGCCGAGGCCGGCGTCGGATGCCCGATCTCGATGACCTACTCGGCGATCCCGGCGCTGCGCGCCCAGCCCGAGCTCGTGGAGGAGTGGGAGTCGCGGTTCATGTCGCTCTCCTACGACGGCGAGCGGCTGGTCCCCGCCCCCGACAAGGCCGGGGCCCTGTGCGGAATGGCGATGACCGAGAAGCAGGGAGGCTCGGACGTGCGCGCGAACACGACCTCGGCGCGGCCGCTCAACGGCGGCGGCCCGGGTGCGGAGTACGAGATCACGGGCCACAAATGGTTCTGTTCCGCGCCGATGTGCGATGCGTTCCTGGTACTCGCCCAGGCGGACGGCGGCCTCTCGTGCTTCCTGCTGCCTCGATTCACGCCCGAGGGCGAGCGCAACGGCTTCCACATCCAGCGGCTCAAGGACAAGCTCGGCAACCGCTCCAACGCTTCGAGCGAGGTCGAGTTCCGGGGCGCGTGGGCGCGGCTGATCGGCGAGGAAGGGCGCGGCGTCCCGACGATCATCGAGATGGTTAACCACACGCGGCTCGACTGCACGATCGGCTCCACGGCGGGCATGCGGGCCGGGGTGGCGCAAGCCACGCATCACTGCTCACAGCGCGCGGCGTTCGGGAAGCTGCTGATCGACCAGCCGCTGATGCGGAACGTGCTCGCCGACCTCGCGGTCGAGTCCGAAGCGGCGACGGTGGCGGCGATGCGGCTGGCGCGGACCTATGACGAGGACGTCCCGGAGCTTCGGCGGTTGGCGACGCCGGTGCTCAAGTACTGGATCTGCAAGCGCGGGCCCGCGCACGCCGTCGAGGCGCTCGAGTGCTTCGGCGGCAACGGGTACGTCGAGGAGTCCGGGATGCCGCGTCTCTACCGCGAGAGTCCGTTGAGTTCGATCTGGGAGGGCTCGGGGAACGTCCAGTGCCTCGACGTGCTGCGGGCGATGGCGCGCAGCCCCGAGTCCGCCGACGCCTTCTTCGCGGAAGTCGCCGAGGCGGCGGGCGCCGACCCCCGGCTCGACACCTACGCCGCGTCGGTACGCGAGGAGCTCTCCGACCTCGACGCGATCGAGGCCCGCGCTCGCCGCGTCGTCGAGCGCATGGCACTCGCGCTCCAGGGATCGCTGCTCGTGCGCTTCGGCCACCAGGCCGTCTCGGACGCGTTCTGTGCCTCTCGGCTCGCGGGCGGGTGGAGCGGCGCCTTCGGCACGCTCCCATCCGCCACCGACTTCGACGCGATCATCGAGCGCCACACGCCGCGGGTGTAAGCGGCCCGAGCGGCTATTCGAGCCAGCGCTCATCGAGCCGGCGCACGACCGCCTCGGTCAGCCGGATCGCGTCGGCAAGGGTCCCGTAATCGACGTTCTCCGGCACGTCCGTCGGCCAATGGTAGTTCGCCGGCTGCTTGAGCTCGGTGCAGGAGCACAGCGCGGCGCACTGATACCCGGCAGCAAGGGGGAACACTGCGTCGGTCGCGTTGCGGAGCCGCAGGTTCGGGACCAGCCGCAGGCCGAGCTCTGCGGCAAGGCCGTCCAACAGCGCGAGCGACCGCTGCGGGTACTCCCGCATCCTCAGCATTCCCTCGCCTCGCAGCACCGTCAGGTGTGGCGAGCCGAGGATCTCGAGGCAGAGGAAGAACGTCCGGTCCCGCGGCAGCTCGGCGAAGTGTCGAGCGGCGAACGCCTGCATGCCCTCGCACGTTGCTTCCTCGGAGGTGGACACGAGCATCACCCGCAGCTTCTCGGTGGGGCGCTCGGCCAGGGCGTGGGCGATCGCGATCAGGGCGGCAACGGCGGTGGCGTTGTCGTTCGCGCCCGGCACCGTGGCGCGCGCCCCGATGTCCGCCAACGCCACGGCCGAGCCGGCGGATAGGATCGTTCCCAGCCAGCTCAGCCAGCGCTTGCCGGTGATCGCGCCTGCCGCCGCCAGCGCCGGACCGCCCACCACGGGAAGCATCAGCGGCGGGCTCGTGTCCAGCCGGGCGAACAGGCCGGGCACAAGCCGCTCGAGCCGCTTCGGTGTGTCGGGATCGAACAGAAGACCCGACCGGGGGGCGTCGTGGTGAGCGAGGAGCACGAGCGTGCGCTCGGCATCCGCCGGCCCCACCTCGGCCACCACCTGGGAGGCCTCGCGCCGGGGAAGCAGCCTGCGCAGGCGCTTGGGGTACGGCGGGGGGTCGTCCGCCGCAGCCGCTGCGGCCATCGCTCCGACCGCCACTCCGATTGCCCGCCGGCCTCGAAGCGCCGCAACACCGGCAAGCGCTCCGGCCGCGCTGGTCAACCCCAGGGGCCACCAGTAGGTCCCATGAGCGTCCTCAGTCTCGATCCGAGCGGGGGCATCGTGCTCGGACATCCGCGCGATCAGCCACTCGGCCGCCTTCCGCTCTCCCGCGGACGCGCTCGGTCGGTCGATCGCGCACAAGCCCTCGACCTGTGCACGCAGCCACGATTCGTCCAACCACGGGGCGCGCGGGCCGGTTGATTTCGCGGTAGCCGCCATAGGAGATCGGGAAACCTACCGGTCGGCGGCGTGCCGCAACCTAATATGGAGCCATGCCCGCAGGCTCCGGACTTACCCTGTTCCGCGTCTGGGGGATCCGGATCGCGGTTGACTTCTCGTGGTTCCTCGTCCTCTTCCTCGTCATCCTGTGGCTGTCGGATTTCTACCGGGACGTGCTCGACACCTCGACCGCAGCGGTAGCGCCCTACGTCCTGGCGCTGATTAGCGCGCTCCTGTTCTTCGCTTCGATCCTGCTCCACGAGCTCGGCCACGCGTGGGTCGGACTCCGCCACGGCATCGGGATCGCCGACATCACGCTGTGGATGTTCGGGGGCGTGGCGCGCCTCCAACGCGACTCGGATTCCCCTGCCACCGAGTTCAAGGTCGCGATCGCGGGCCCGATCGTGACGCTCGGAATCGTCCTGCTGTCGGGGGCGGTCGGGATCGCGATTGCGGGCGGCGGCGACTTCAGGGAGGCGATGATGGTCGAGAGCGGCACCCAAATCTCGGGCGCCCTCGCGGTCGTGGCGTGGCTGACGAGCATCAACCTATTGGTGCTGATCTTCAACCTGATCCCGGCGTACCCACTCGATGGCGGTCGCATCGCGCGGTCGATCGCATGGCGGGTGACGGGCGATCGCAACAGCGCCACCCGTTTCGCGGCCACCCTCGGGCAGGGGTTCGCGTGGCTGCTGATCGCGTTCGGGCTCTACCTGCTGATCGACGGCGACCCGCTCGGAGGGATATGGCTGGGGGTCCTGGGGTTCATCCTCTACCAATCGGCCCGCGCGGCACAGGTCCAGAGCGACGTCGCAAGCCGGATCAGCGGGATGACCGTGGCCGACGTGATGGACCGCGAGCCGGTCGCGATCCCCGAGGGAACGAGCGTCGAGACGGCGCTCGACGAGTACTTCCTGCGCTACCGGTGGCCGTGGTTCCCGGTCGTCGACGCGGCGCAGCGATTCCGCGGCCTGCTCAACCGCGGCGCCGCGGACGCCGTTCCCGAGCTGAGGCGCACCTCGGCGACCGTCGGCGAGGTCGCCGACCTCGACCCGGCGGGTGAGCTGCGCGTCCCCGAGGACACCCCACTCGAGTCGCTGCTCGGCAACGAGAACCTGCGCCGGCTGGGTGGCCTGCCCGCGGTCGACACCGAGGGCCGGCTGATCGGCGTAATCACCGTGAACCAGGTCGGCCGCGCGCTGCGCACCGCGCTGTCGAGCTCCCCGGGCCACGGATAGACCCGCCCATGTTCGGGATAGGATCCGCCGCCCTTGCCTGAGCACGATGTCCTCGTCATAGGAGCGGGCCTCGCAGGCCAGCGCGCGGCGCTTGCCGCCGCCGAGGAAGGGGTCTCGGTGGGAATCATCAGCAAGGTTCATCCGGTGCGCTCGCACTCGAACGCGGCGCAGGGCGGGATAAACGCCGCGCTCCAGCCCGACGACTCGTGGGAGTCGCACGCCTTCGACACCGTCAAGGGCTCAGACTACCTCGGTGACCAGGACGCGATCGAGATCATGTGCCGAGAGGCGCCCGACGAGATCCTCCACCTCGAGCACCTCGGCGTCACGTTCCACCGCAACGACGAAGGAAAGCTCGGAACGCGCGCGTTCGGGGGTGCCTCCGCTGCCCGCACCTACTACGTCGCCGACATCACCGGCCAGGCGATCATGCACGTGCTGTACGAGCAGCTGATGAAGTACGCCGAGCTGATCGACCGCTACGAGGAGTGGTTCACAACCGGGCTCGTCCTCGACACCGACGGCAACTGCGTCGGGGCGCTGACCCGCAACGTGGCCGACGGGTCGCTGGAGCTGTTCACCGCGAAGTCCACGATCCTCGCCACCGGCGGCAACGGCCAGATGTTCCGGCCGACTACCAACGCGCTGATCTGCACCGGCGACGGTATCTCGCTGGCGTACCGCGCCGGCGCCCAGCTGATGGATATGGAGATGATCCAGTACCACCCGACGACGCTGGCCGGGAAGGGGTTTTTGATCACCGAGGGGGCGAGGGGCGAGGGCGCCCACCTGCTGAACGCCCAGGGCGAGAGGTTCATGGAGCGCTACGCGCCGAACAAGATGGAGCTCGCCTCGCGCGACGTCGTGTCCCGCGCCGAGCAGACGGAGATCAACGAAGGCCGCGGCTTCCCCGACGGCACCGTCGCGCTCGACATCACCGTGGTGCCGCGCAAGCGGATCCACGAGGCGCTGCGCGAGATCGTGCTCGTGGGTCGCGACTTCGCCGGCGTCGACATCACGCGCGAGCCGATCCATATCAAGCCGGGCAACCACTACACGATGGGTGGCGTCAAGACCGACGTGCTGGGGCGCACGAACGTCGCGGGCCTGTACGCGGCGGGCGAGGTCGCGTGCGTGTCGGTGCACGGCGGCAACCGGCTCGGCGCCAACTCGCTTCTCGACACCCTGATCTTCGGGCGCCGCTCGGGCGAGCACGCCGCAGGGCGGGCCAAGCACGCGAACCCGCACCCCGGCGGTTCCCCGCGGACTGCCCTCGCCGACGAGGAGCGACGGATCGGCGAGATCCTCGGCCGGGAGCGCGGGTCGGGGCGGCGGATCTCGACCCTGAAGCAGGAGCTCGGCGACACGATGAACGAGCACCTCGGCGTGTTCCGCCACGCGAAGGGGAACCAGGTCGCGCTCGACCGAGTCAGGGCACTCGCCGAGGACTTCGGGAGCGCGTACATCGACGACCTGGGCACGGTGTTCAACCAGGACGTCATCGGCGCGATCGAGCTCGGCTTCCTGCTCGACAACGCCGAGGCCGCCTGCATGGCGGCGCTTCACCGCACCGAGAGCCGCGGCGCTCATTACCGGACCGACTTCCCGGAGCGAAACGACGAGGAGTGGCTGAAGCACATCGACCTGTCGCTGGGCGACGCAGGACCGGAGATCTCCTACTCGGAGGTCACGATCACACAGTGGGAGCCTCAGGAGCGGACCTACTAGGGTCCCAACGAAATGGCCGAGTTCCACCTCAAGGTCCGCCGCTACCAGCCGGAGTCCGGCGAAGGGCCGTACTGGCAGCGCTACGACGTCGACCTCGACCCGACGCTGAGCGTGCTCGACGGGTTGCTGCAGATTCGCGACCGCGAGGATGGGACGCTGGTCGTACGCTGCTCGTGCCGCGCGGCGATATGCGGCTCGTGCGGGGTGAACGTCAACGGCGAGTCCACGCTCGCGTGCAAGACGCGGCTCTCGGACGCGCACGCGTACGCGAACCGCAGAAACGGCGGCGAGGAGCCAATCGTCGTCGAGCCGATGGGGAACATGCGCGTGATCAAGGACCTGGTCACCGACATGGAGGAGACGCACTGGACGAAGATCCGCCGCGTCACGCCGTGGCTGCTCCCCGAGGGCGATCCGCCCGAGCGCGAGTACGTCGTACCGCCGGAGTCGATGATCGACGTCACCCAGTCGATGGCCTGCATCCAGTGCGGCGCGTGCGTCTCCGCGTGCCTCTCGATGGAAGCGGACCCCGAGTTCGTCGGGCCGGCGGCGCTCGCGAAGGCGTACCGGTTCGTCGGCGACCCGCGGGACGCCCAGCACGAGGAGCGGCTCTACGACCTCGCCCAGGACCCGCACGGGATCTACGACTGCACCCACTGCTTCGGCTGCATCGACGCGTGCCCGAAGGGCGTCGCGCCGATGGATCAGATCATGCGCCTGCGACGGCTCGCCGCGGACGTGCACGGGATCGACGACGTCAACAACGGCCGCCGGCACGAAGCCGCGTTCACGAAGATCATCCGGAACAAGGGCACGCTCGATGAGTCGCTTCTGCTCCAGGAGTCCTACGCGCCGGGCGTCAAGGGCAAGCTGAAGCCGAGCGGCGGCGCGATCAAGGGCCTCATCGGCTCCCTGCCGACCGCGCTGCGCGGGATCAGGACGGGCAAGATGCGCTCGCTCTCGAAGCTGATCCCCGGCGTTCACCCGAAGCTTCCCGCCGACGCTCAGGAGAGCGTGGAGGGGATATATGCGCACGCGGAGGAGCACCGCGAGGAGCTCAACCTGTACATCAGGGGCGAGGAGCCCGACGAGCAGGCGCCGGAGGAGGCTGTGGAGCCCGAGCCGGACGAGGAGGCCGACACGTGAAGGTTGCCTACTGGCCTGGATGCGTTTCGCGCGGGTTCACGCCGGAGCTGCACGGCTCGATGGCTCTCGTGGCGGAGCGGCTCGGGATCGAGCTCGTCGAGCTCGACCGCGCGAACTGCTGCGGCGCGGGCGTGATCGCAGAACACAACCAGGAGCTCGTCGACACGCTCAATGCGCGCACCTTCGCCCTCGCCCAGAAGGCCGGGCTGCCGATGATGAACATCTGCTCGACCTGCCAGGGGGCTCAGTCGGAGTGCCAGGAGCGCCTCGACGCCGACTCCGCGTATCGCGCCCACATCAACGAGGCGCTCGCGTCGGAGGGGCTCGCCTACGAGCGAGGGGTCACGAACAAGAACTTCCTCTGGCTGCTGGTCGAGGACTATGGTCTCGACGAGCTGGGCAAGAAAGTCAAGACCCCGCTGGAAGGGCTTCGCGTCGGGCCGTTCTACGGGTGCTACGTGCTGCGGCCAAGGCATCGCCTCGGCTACGACGAGCGGCCGGAGCGCGACCTCTACCTCGAGCGGGTGATCGAGACGCTCGGCGGCGAGGTCGTCGAGTACTCGGGTGCGCGCAAGTGCTGCGGGTTCCCGATCGTCACGATGAACCGCGAGACCTCGCTTCGCCAGGCGGGCACCCATATCGAGGACGCGCTCGACGCGGGCGCCGACTGCCTCGTCACCCCGTGCCCACTGTGCCACCTGAACCTCGACATGCAGCAGCCCGAGGCGGCGAAGATCACCGGCCTCGAGCTCGGCCTGGCCGTGCTCCATCTCCCCCAGCTCGTCGGCCTCGCGCTGGGCTACACGCGCGAGCAGCTCGGGATGGGCAAGCACATCGCCTCGACCGAGTGGGTCGAGGAGCGCCTGGCGACGACTCCCGCCTAGGCACCGTCAGTTCCGGGCTCCGCTCCCATCCGCCCCTCGACCCAGCGAGCGCCGACCGTGTCGGTGAGTCCGTGGGCGATGATCGACCCGAGGATCACGAAGGCCGCGATGTCGAACACCAGCTCGCCCTCGCCGACCGGAGCATCGAGCACGAACAGCGCGAAAAGTATCGAGGCGACTCCCTTGGGCCCGAACCAGGCGATGAACAGCCTTTGCGACCGCGGCAGTCGCGTCCCCGGAAGGGCACAAAGGACGGCCACCGGACGGGCGATGAGCAGGGCGAAGGGGATGAAAGCGAGCAGGCCCCAGATCGACTCGTGGTAACCCGTGGCGACGATCAGCGCCCCGAAGAGGAAGAAAGTGATCACCTGGAAGATCGAGCTGACGTTCTCGGCGAACGCGACGAAGCTGTCGGGGACATCGTGCTCCTCTCTCGCGAGCGCGATCCCGGCGACGAACGCCGCGATCAGCCCGTTGCCGAACGTGACGTCGGCGAGGCCGAAGGCGGCGAGCCCGAACCCGACCGCGTAGATCCCCTCGTAGCGAGCCGTGATGCCCCCTCCCGGCAGCCGGGAGTGCAGCCGGCCGCCGATCACGCCGAGCGCGATCCCGATTGCGGCACCGACGGCCGCCTCGCCGAGCAGCTCGACGGCCTCCTGGCCGGCGTCGCCGCCGGGGCTGGCGAGGACCAGGAAGAAGAGCACGAACGGGAGCGCCAGCCCGTCGTTGAGGCCCGACTCGAGGTTGAGCGTGTGGCGGATCAGCGCGGGCACGCGCTGCGCCGTGACCACTGTGGAGGTGACAACGGGATCGGTGGGCGAGAGGATCGCCGCGAGCAGGAAGGCCTCGGCCCAGCTCAGCTCCGGGAACACGAGATACGCGCCGAGCGCGAGCAGCCCCATAGTGGCCGGCATCGCGATCGCGAGCGCCCGGGCGGACGGGCCCCAGTGACGGCCGAGGAGCTCTCGTTCGACGAACATCCCATCGGAGAACAGAGTCAGGATCAGCGCGAGCTCGACGATTTCGAGCACGCCGGGGTCCTCCGCGTCGACCGAGATCACGTCGGTGGCCGCGAGCGCGATGCCGAGCGACACCGCCAGCACCGAGATCGACAGCACGGTGCCGCGCATCACGCCGGAAAGCGCCGCCGCCACCGCGAGCAGCAGCCCGACGATCAGCAGCGCCTCGCCGAAGCCGATGTCCATCGCGTGGGCCGGCGGTCAGCCGACCCGTACCGGCTCGCGGGCGGCCCGAACCTGGCCCCGCTCGTGCAGGAGCTCGGCGACCTGGACCGCGTTGGTCGCCGCTCCCTTTCGAAGGTTGTCGCCGACAACCCACATGTTCAAGCACCGCTCGTGCGACGGGTCGCGGCGGATCCGCCCCACCAGCACCTCGTCCCGGCCGGCGGCGTCGATCGCCAGCGGGTAGATGCCTTCGTGGGGCGCGTCCATCACCACGATCCCAGGGAAATTGGCGAGAAGCTCGCGACAGCCTTCGGGTGAGAGCTTGTCGCGAGTCTGGACGTTGACGGATTCGGAGTGCCCGGTCACGACCGGAACCCGAACGCAGGTCGAGGAGATCCCGAGCTCCTCATCCGCGCCGAGGATCTTACGGGTCTCGCTCATGACCTTGCGCTCCTCGGTCGTGTAGTCATCGCCATCGGCGAAGGTCTCGACCTGCGGAATCACGTTGAAGGCGACCTGGTGCGGGAACACCTCGGGATCGACCCGCTCGCCCTCGAGCACCGCTCGCGACTGTGCGCGGAGCTCCTCGATCGCCCGGCGGCCGGTGCCCGAAACCGACTGATAGGTGGATACGACGATTCGCTCGATCCCGATCTCGTCCCAGATCGGCTTCAGGGCGACGACCATCTGCATCGTGGTGCAGTTCGGGTTCGCCACGATCCCGTTGTGAGCGTCCGCAGCCTCGTCGTTGACGCCCGCGACGACTAGCGGGACGTCGTCGTGCATACGCCAGTAGCTCGTGTTATCGACCACGACAGCGCCGGCCTCCGCGAACCGGGGCGCCCACTCGGCGCTCACGGAGCCGCCGGCGGAGGACAGCACGATGTCGAGGCCCTGGATCGACTCAGGGGACAGCGGCTGGATCTCGAGGCTTTGCCCGTCGAACTCGACGTGCTTGCCGGCGGAGCGCTCGGATGCGAACAGAACGAGCTCTCGCGCCGGGAAGTCCCGCTCCACGAGCACCTCGAGGATCGTCGAGCCGACCGCGCCCGTGGCGCCGACGACCCCTACGCGATATCCATTCGCGCTCACATCATCTGGTGTTCGCGCTCGGCCCACCATCACATTCCCCGCCCAGGGCGGGATCCTGATTTCAGCCTCGCGCTCACGACGTCACCCTCGGCCGGTGCTCCTCCCCCGCCGGCTCCTCGCGCCGGACGGCGTCCTCGCCGAGCTCGAACGCCTCGTGCAGCGCTTTGACCGCGCCGGGGACCCGGTCCGCGGCTACCACGCAGGAGATCTTGATCGGTGAGGTGGAGATCATCTCGATGTTGATGCCCTCGTCGCCGAGGACCTTGAAGACCTTCGCGGCGACGCCCGGATGGCTGCGCATCCCGGCCCCGACGATCGACACCTTCCCGATCCGCTCGTCCGTCTGAACCCCGGTCGCGAGCTCGAGCGGCGAGATCACCGAGACCGCGGTCTCGAGCTCCTCGCCGGCGACCGTGAACGAGAGGTCGGCGCCGTGCTGTGCCTCCACGGGCTCGTTCTGGATGATCATGTCCACGTTGACGTTCGCGTCGGCGAGCGTGCCGAAGATCCGGCCCGCGACACCCGGCTCGTCGCGGACGCCGGTCATCGTCACACGGGCCTCCTCCTCGGAGTGGGTCACGGCTGTCACCAGCGGTCGTTCCATGGTCTCGTGCTCCGCGAGCACGAGGGTACCGGGGGCATCGTCGAACGAGCTGCGGCAGTGGATTCGCACGCCGTGGTTGCGCGCGTACTCGACCGCCCGCAGCTGAAGCACCTTGGCGCCCGACGCCGCCATCTCGAGCATCTCCTCGAAGGAGACGACGTTCAGCTTGCGGGCGTGCTGGACGATCCGGGGGTCGGCGCTGAACACGCCCAGCACGTCGGTGTAGATCTCGCACACCTCACCGCCGAGAGCCGCGGCGAGCGCGACCGCCGTCGTATCCGAGCCGCCGCGCCCGAGCGTTGTCACGTCGCGGCTGTCGCCGGACACGCCCTGGAATCCGGCGACGAGCACGATCCGGTCCTCGGCGAGCTTCTCGCGGATCCGGTCCGCGCGGACGTCGAGGATCCGCGCCTTGGTGTGCGACGAGTCGGTGACGATACCGGCCTGCGATCCAGTGAGCGAGATTGCTTGATGGCCGAGGTCGGTGATCGCCATCGCGCACAGGGAGCACGAGATCCGCTCCCCGACAGACAGCAGCATGTCCATCTCGCGTGGCTCGGGATGGTCCGACACCTCGCGCGCCATCGCCACGAGCTCGTCGGTGTGCCGACCGCGCGCCGACAGCACCGCGACCACCCGGTGCCCGTTCTCCCGCGCAATGACGATCCGCCTCGCGGCACGCCTGATGTCGTCCGGCTCCGCGACGGAGGTGCCGCCGAACTTCATCACTATGAGCTCGTTTTGTGCGGTCAGTGCCATTGGGCTAATCATTATCGCGATGGGTCGGTGGCGGATGCTGCGGGCGATCGTCCTGCTCCCGGGTGCGATGACGGTCCTGCTCCCGGCCGTGCTGATCTACGCCCAGGGAGGCCCGGTGATCGGATTCGGGCTCGCGGCTCCCCTCGCCGCCCTCGTTGTGCTGGCCGGGGCCGCGCTTCTGATCGTCGGCCTCGGGCTCTTCTACCGCACCGTCTCATTGTTCGCGGCGGTCGGGAGGGGCACGCTGGCGCCGTGGGACCCGACGCGCCGGCTAGTCGTGCTGGGCCCCTACCGGCACGTTCGCAACCCGATGATCACCGGGGTGCTGTCGGTGCTTCTCGGAGAGGCGCTGGTCGTCGGCTCGGTCTCGATCCTCGTCGCGGCCGCGATCTTCTTCGCCGCCAATGCGACCTACATACCGCTGGTCGAGGAGCGTGGCCTGATCGAGCGCTTCGGGGACGAGTACCTCGCGTACAAACGCAACGTCCCACGCTGGATCCCGCGGGCTCGGCCGTGGAGCCGGACCGATGAGTTCCGACCCTGAGGCCGGTCTCATTCGATAGACCCGGATCTGTGACGTTGCGCACAGACCCATCATCAGGATATATCGTTATGATATATTGCTACGCCATATGGAGCTCAGCAGCACCGCCTACGTGATCCTCGGTTTCATCCGCAACGGCCCGAAGAGCGGGTACGAGATCAAGTCGATCGTCGACCGCACTACGCGCTTCTTCTGGGCGGCGAGCTTCGGCCAGATCTATCCCGAGCTCCGCCGGCTCGCCGAGGCGAGTCTGATAGAGGGCAAGCCGACGCCGCAGGGTGGCCGCAAGCGGACCGTCTACCGGCTGACCGCCGACGGTCGCCGCGAGCTGCGCCGCTGGCTCGACGAGCCGCCAGACGTGTTCGAGACACGCGACGAGGGACTGCTGAAGCTGTTCTTTTCCGGCGCCAAGCCGGAATCCGCACGGAAGGCGATCGGGGCGAAGCGCTCCTACCACGAGGAGAAGCTACGACAGCTCCGCGAGATCGAGCCGGTCGCCGTCGCCGCGCCCGACCGCTTCCCGCACATGGTGCTCCGCTACGGGGTCGCTCTGAGCGAGTTCGCGATCGATTGGTGCGACAGGGAGCTCGCGAAACTGCCCGACGACCAGCAACAGAAAACCGGCGAACGCCGGAGGTCCGCCTGATGTTCCGCTATCTCGCCTCCCTCGCCACCCGCCGTGGGAGGGCCGTGGTCCTATTCAGCGTTGTCTTCTTCATCGCCGCCGGCGCGCTGGGCGCCGGGGTCGCCGACCGGCTCGAGCCGTACGGCGCTGACGACCCGGACACCGAGAGCGTGAAAGCCGACGATCGCCTCGACGCGGCCGGGTTCAACGAGACCGGCGCGATCGTGCTGATCGACAACGTCGACGTCGAGTCGAGCAAGGGCCGCGAGCGGGTGCAAGGCTACGCGCGGCAGATCGCCGCCGACCCCGAGGTGGGGGAAGTCTCGAGCTTCTACAGCACCGGCTCGCGCGCTTTCGTGTCCCGCGACGGCGACGCCACGTACCTCACCGTCCGCTTCACGACGTTGGACGACGACGCCGAGCAGGACGCCGCGACGCGGATCGTCGACGAGCTCGACGGCGAGCCCGGGGTCACGGTCGGTGGCAGCGCAGTGGCCAGCGAGCAGGTCAACACGCAGGTCGAGGAGGACCTGCGTACCGCGGAGCTCTACGCGTTCCCGCTCCTGTTCCTGCTCTCGCTGCTTTTCTTCCGCAGCCTCGTCGCCGCGCTGCTCCCCCTGGTCGTCGGCGCCGTGACGATCGTGAGCACGTTGCTGATGCTCACCGTCGCGAGCGAGCTGACCTCGGTCTCGATCTTCGCGCTCAACATCGTGACCGGGCTGGGCCTCGGGCTCGCGATCGACTACAGCCTGTTCATGGTCTCGCGCTACCGCGAGGAGATCGCCCGGACGGGCCCCGGTCTCGAGGCGATGCGGCGAACGATGGCAACCGCGGGGCGGACCATTCTCTTTTCGGCCGTGACCGTCGCCGGTGCCCTGGCGGGGCTGCTCGTCTTCCCGCAGCGATTCCTGTACTCGATGGGCCTCGGCGGTTCACTCGTGGCGCTGATCGCGGCCGCGATCGCGCTGATCGTGCTGCCGGCGATCCTCGCGCTGCTCGGTAAGCGCGTCAACGCCCTTGCGCCTGCCTTCCTCCAGAGCCGCGCCGAGAGCGACGCCCGCCCGATGGAGCACGGGTTCTGGTATCGCCTCTCGCGGACCGTGATGCGCGTCCCCGGCCGCATCGCCGTGGCGACCGCGGCGCTTCTGATCGCGCTCGGGATCCCGTTCCTGTCGATCGAGTTCACCACCGTCGACGCCCGCGTCCTCCCCACCTCGGCTGGCGCGCGCCAGGTCGACGACGCGCTGCGCACTGAGTTCCCGCCGTTCCGCACGACGCCGCTTCGGCTCGCCGTCGAGGGCGACGAGCGCGACGCGCAGCGAATCGCGCGCAATGCCGCCCGCACCGAGGGGGTCGCCGCGGTCAATCCGCCCACCGAGCTCGGCGGAGGAGTGTGGGCGGTCGAGGCCGTGTCGAGCACCGAGGCGCTCACCCAGGAGAGCCAGGACCTGGTCGAGCGGCTGCGCGCGACCCCAGGGGGCGCGCTTGTCACGGGTGACTCCGCCCACTTCGTCGATCTGCAGGACAGCCTCGTCGACCACCTGCCGCTAGTGCTGCTGATCGTGGTGGGGGCGACGATCGTGGCCCTGTTCCTGATGACGGGCTCGGTCGTGCTCCCAATCTCGCAGCTGCTCATGAACGTGCTCGGGCTGAGCGCCGTGTTCGGGATCCTGGTCCTGATCTTCCAGGACGGCAACTTCGAGGGCCTGCTCGGCTACACCAGCCAGGGCGCGCTCGAGCCGACCCAGCTCTTGCTGCTGTTCGCGGTCTCGTTCGGGCTCTCGACCGACTACGGCGTGTTCCTACTGTCGCGGATCAAGGAGGCGCGCGACTCCGGCGCTTCGGATTCCGAGGCGATCGCGATCGGGCTCGAGCGCACGGGTCGCATCGTCACCGCGGCGGCGGTGCTGTTCGCGATTGCGATCGGAGCGTTCGTCACCTCCGAGATCGTCTTCATCAAGCAGCTCGGACTGGGGACTGCGATCGCCGTTTTGATCGACGCGTTGATCATCCGCTCGCTTCTCGTGCCGTCGCTGATGGAGATGCTCGGGCGCTGGAGCTGGTGGGCGCCGCGGCCGCTGCGCCGCCTGCACTCAAGAATCGGCCTCAGCGAGGCCTGACGAGCGATTCCTCGCAAGGGGGGGCGCGTTGGCCCCGTCGGCACACCGGACAGCTATGCTCGGCCCGGCGTGTCCATAGGTGCATCGATATTCCTGATCGCGGCAGGCGCGATCGTGCGCTACGCGTTCACGTTCTCGATCGAGGGAGTCGACCGCGAAGCGCTCGGGCTGATCCTGATGATCGCCGGGTTCGCTGGGTTGGGGATTTCGATCCTCTACCTGCTGCTGGCGAGCGATCGACGCAGCCGCGAGGACGAGTACTACCGCCCGCCGCCCCCGGGACCCGACGACCCGACGCGCCGTCTGCGCTGATCCCTCGGCCTAGTCCTCGAGCGAGCGTCGCCCGGCGAGCGCCCGTCCGAGCGTCACCTCGTCGGCGTGCTCGAGATCGGCGCCGACGGGAAGGCCGCTCGCGAGCCTCGTCACCCGCGCCTTGCCTCTCAGCCGCTCGGCGATGTGAAGGGCGGTCGCCTCGCCGGTCGTCGTCGGGTTGGTGGCCAGTACGACCTCCTGGACCTGACCGTCGGACATCCGCGCCATCAGCTCCTCGATCTTGAGGTCCTCGGGGTCGACGCCGTCGATCGGCGACAGCGCGCCGCCGAGCACGTGGTAGAGCCCGCGGTACTCATGTGTGCGCTCGATCGGGATCACGTCGCCGGGCTCCTCGACGACGCAGATCACCGAGCCGTCGCGACCCTCGTCCGCGCAGATCCTGCACCGCCGTCCCTCGGCGAGGTTGAAGCAGACCTCGCACAGCGTCACCCGCTCCTTCACCTCGCGGATCGCGTCGGCGAGCCCGACCGCCTCCTCCTCGTCCGAGCGCAGGATGTGGAACGCGAGCCGCTGCGCGGTCCGCTGGCCAACCCCGGGGAGCTTCGCAAGCTCGGCGATCAGGCGATTGATCGGCCCAGGCTGCATCGTCATGACGGTAGCGGGGCCTCCAGCGTATCCTCGAGCGGCGCGCGGTCGCGCAGCTAGGCGCCGGGCAACCCGGGAATCCCCGGGCCACCGCCGCCGGGTCCGCCGAGCCCCGGTATGCCGCCCATGCGCTCGCCGGCGAGTGCCTGGGCAGCGCGCAGAGCCTCGTTGACGGCAGCGGTCACCATGTCCGCGAGCACCTCGGCATCGTCGGGATCGATCGCTTCGGGGTCGATCGAGAGCTCCAGCAGTCGCATGTCGCCGCTCATCTTCACTTTCACCATGCCGCCGCCGGCGCTCGCGTCGACGACCTCGTCCTTGAGCTGCTCTTGAGCCTTCATCATCTCGGCCTGCATCTGCTGAGCCTGCTTCATGAGCTGGTTCAGGTTCATCCCGCCGCCGGCACCGCCCCTCATCGCGATTCCTCCTCGCCTCTCGTTTCCTCGGCGTGGAACTCGGCCTTGAGTCGCTCCACGAGCTCGTCCTCGCTCAGCTCGGACTCCGCGCCGTTCGCGTCCTCACCCCCTTCGTCGCCGTCGAGAACCACGTAGACGGGACGCAGGCTCTCGCCCGCGATCGTACGGACCGACTCGGCGAGGCGGTCGCGGTTCTCCTGCGCCTCGGCCTTGCGCTTGTTGAACGCCGCGCTGGCCGGAAACCCGACCTCGAGCACCGAGCGGTCCGCGTCGACCGAGATCGGACGCGCCGCCTGGAAGACCGTGGACAGCAGGTCAGACCCCGACTCGCGGACGTGGTCGAGGACGGCCGGCCACACCGCGACGATGCGGTCGAGGTCGATCGCCTCGGCGGTCGGTGCTCCACCGGCGATCGGAGAACGATTTCCGGCCGAATCCTCCGCTCCCGCTCGCTCGGCCTCACCTGACTGGTCCTCTGCCTCGCTCGCTTCCGCGTCCGGTTCGGCCGGGTCAGAGACAGGCTGTGCGCGTGACGGCCCCGAGTCAGCAACCGCGACGGGGCCGGAGAAGCCTCGCTCGAGTCGCTCGACCCGCTGCGTAAGGGCCGCGCGGGCGGGATCGACGTCGGGGCGAGCGGAGCGGAGCAGCGCCAGCTCGAGCGCAGTGCGGGGATCGTCACCCCACTCGCGGATCGCGCTCAGCGCCTCCGAAAGCTCGTCGATCGCGTGCACCAGGGACACGGCGCCGATGCTTCCTGCCTGAGCGCGGAGCCGCTCCTCGTCGGCGGCAGTGACCGCGAACGCCTCCGGCACCGTGTCAGCGGTTCGGATCACGAGCAGCTGGCGCAGGTGCGCGACGAGGTCGCGCATGAACTGGGATACGTTGCTCCCGGAACGGGCAACCCGATCGATCGCTTCGAGCGCGGCATTGCCGTTCCCGTCCGCGATCGCGCCGGCCGCCGCGAAGATCAGCTCGGAGTCGGCGACCCCGAGCACGGCGAGGACGTCGTCTGTCTCGACCGGGCTCCCGCCGTATACGACGAGCTGGTCGAGCGTGCCGAGGGCATCCCGGAAGCTGCCGCCGGCCGCGCGCGAGATCGCACCGACGGCCCCCCCGTCGATCTCGATCCCCTCGGCACCCGACACCCGCTCCACGACCTCGGCGATCTGGCGCGCCGCTGGACGCTGGAAGTCGAACCGCTGGCAGCGGTCGACGATCGTCGGCATCACCTTGTGCGCCTCGGTCGTCGCGAGCACGAACACGGTGTTGGGGGGCGGCTCCTCGAGAGTCTTCAGGAACGCGTTCCAGGCCTCCCTCGTCAGCATGTGGGCCTCGTCGATGATGTACACCTTCCAGCGACCCGCGGCCGGCATGTACCCCACTCGCTCGCGCAGATCGCGGATGTCGTCGACTGAGCGATTCGAGGCGGCGTCCATCTCGATCACGTCGAGCGAGGTACCGGCCACGATCGCAACGCACGACTCACACTCGCCACACGGCTCGGTGGTGGGGCCACGCTCGCAGTTGAGGCATCGCGCGAGGATCTTCGCCATCGAGGTCTTCCCGGTCCCGCGAGAGCCGACGAACAGGTAGGCGTGGTGGACGCGGTCCTGCTCGACGGCGTTGCGGAGCGTGCGCACCACGTGCTCCTGGCCCACCACCTCGTCGAAGGTCTGGGGGCGATGGCGGCGGTAGAGGGAGGTTTCGGGCACCACGAGCCAGTGTATCCGCCGACTCGGCGAGGGCGCCGGAGCGGCCAGCGGCGCCGCTACTGTCCACCGCTCAGTGGACGGCGAGCACTATGCACGCAGGGCCACCGGCGCGCTCACCCCGCTGGTTTGGATCGCGGCGATCGCCCTGGCGCTGTGGCTGGCGTTCCGCCACGGGTTCGCGAACTACGACACCTTCTACGCGCTCGTGTGGGGCGACGAGATCGCGAACGGCGAGAGCCCCGACCTCGACGTCCTCCTTCCCCCCACTCCGCACCCGCTGGCCACGCTGGCGGGGATCGTGCTGTCGCCGCTCGGCGACCGCGCCGAGGACGCGGTGGTCGCGATCGCCTTCGCAGCGCTGGGCGCGGTCGGATACCTGACCTACCGGCTCGGCACGGAGTGGTTCAACCGCGCTGTCGGCGCGCTGGCGGCTGCGATCGTCCTCACTCGGGTCCCGATGCTCGACTTCGGGGTGCGCGCCTACGTGGACATCCCGTACATCGCGATCGTGCTCGCGGCGCTGCTCGTGGAGACCAAGCACCCGCGCGCCGGGTGGCCGGTTCTGGCGCTGCTGGCCGTGGCCGGCCTGCTGCGCCCCGAGGCGTGGCTGTTCTCTGGCGCGTACCTGCTCTATCTGACGTTCACGCGTGAGGGACGGCCGGCTGGGACGATCGCTCCGCTCGTGGCCCTCTTTCGCCGCGGCGAGTTGTTCGGGCTCATGGTGCTTGCGGTCTCGGCACCCGTGATCTGGGCGCTCAGCGACCTCGCGTTCGCCGGCGACGCCCTGTACTCGCTCACCGGGACCCAGGACACCGTCGACACGCTCGAGCGCGAGACTGGGCTGAGCGGCCTGGTAGAAGAGGCGCCGCAGCGGCTCGGAGAGGTCGTGCGCGAGCCCGTGCTGCTCGGCGCCGCGGTCGGTGTCGTGCTCGCGTTCGTGCTGCTGCGGGACCGAGCGCGGCTCCCGCTGGCGGCCGGCATGCTCGCCATCGCCGCGTTCTCGCTGCTCGCGCTCGGCGGCCTCGCGGTGATTACCCGCTACCTGCTGCTCACCGGCGTAATCGCCTCGATCTTCTGCGCCGTCGCGGTGTTCGGGTGGATACTGCTCGATCCGGGCGCTCGGCGCACCGGATGGATGGCGGCCGGGGCGCTTGTCGCTATCTTCCTGATCGCGTTCGCGCCGGCCCAGGCCGACCGCCTCAACGACCTGGGGGACAAGATCGCGAATCAGGATCGGATCCAGGCCGATCTTCACGACCTCGCCGACTCGGGCGCGTTCGAATCGGGCTGTGCCCCCGTGTCGGTGCCTAATACCCGTCCGGTCCCGATGCTCGCGCTGTGGCTCGACCGCGCTCCCTCCGGGATTGTCCCCGGCATAAGAGTCGAGGACGGCGAGCTCGTACCTGCGGAGCCCCTCGAGGGCTACTACGTGCGGCCAGCGTTTCCCGAGATCCGCGACGAGTTCGAGCTCGACCCCAACGATCCCGGCGAACGCCGTGGACCGGTGCCGCCCGGGTTCGAGTTCGTGGAGGTCAACGAGTCGTGGGAGTTGTTCGCCGCCTGCCGCTAGCGCGCTCCTCCCGTCCGGCGACGAGCGAGAAATGGACCGTGCGGCCCGCCGTCGAGAGCGGTCCCCGGGCGCTGCCGCCGTGGCGAGCTCGGGCCAGGCTGGTCCGCGGCACATGCGGGGAATCGCTTAAGGCTGCTTCCTTCCGGACCTGACCTGGTTCACGGGCCCACATTGCGCGGGACCTGGCCGTCAACGCCGCCCGCGACGGTCCGGGCCCCGAAGGCCGCGGTCCCTCGGACGGGTATTCGGCCCCGCTAGAGCGGATTGCGGGTTCAGGGCACCGCTAATTCCCCGCCTAGCACGGTCCGTCTCGAATCCTACCGCCGCACGGCATTAATCCGCGGTAAGCCTCGTAGCAAGACCTCGTGCAGTTCTGGATCGCACGATCATGGATCCCGCGCTAGTGTCGAGACTTCGGGTAGGGGATGCGTATCCGCACGACACCATTTGCCGTGCTCGCAGTCGTGGGCGCCGCCGGCGGCGGTTTGTTCCCCGCTGCCGCGATCGGCGAGATGACGAGCACCCAGCTGGGACCGAAGCTGTGCGAGACGACGGGGGGCGGGAGGTTCGTCAAGATCCCCGGCTTCCCTGGCGAGAGGATCGACCGCCGGCTGCTGACCGACATCGAGTTCCTGCTCGAGAAGTACAAGCACAAGATCTTCATCACCGACGGTTACTCGACAGACCCCGTTCACGCTCGCAACGGTGAGCATCCGATCGGCCTCGCGCTCGACATCATCCCCAACTTCTCCAGGACCAAGAAGTGGCGAAAGGTCTCCCGGCTCGCCAACTGGGCGGAGCCCGACCAAAACCAGCCCCGCACCCCGTTCCGCTGGGTCGGCTACAACGGCGACGTAAACCACGGCCGCGGCCACCACCTGCACCTCTCGTGGTCCCACTCCGCGACGAGGCCGGAAAAGCCGGCACGAACCGTGTACACGATCAAGTGCCCCGAAGGGGTCGACGAGCTCGAGCCGCCGCCCGTGGAGCCGCTCCCGAGCGGGGGCACCAACCCGAAGATCAGGAAGATCCAGCGCAGCGCCGTTCCGGAGAAGCGCTAGTTCATCGACGGATCAACTGGCATCCTGGCGAGCAACGCCAGCTCGCCGCCCTGGCGTCGCAGCGTATCCGCCCACAGGTCGCCGTCGCTGAACGGATCGTCGGGGTCGGGATCGGCGACGATCCACGACTCGCCCTCGAGCTCACCGTCGAGCTGGTTCTCGCCCCACCCGGCGTGCCCCGCAAACAGACGGATCCGAGTGAGTCCCTCCGGTGGGTCCTCGAGGTCGACGAGCCCGACGTCGCCGACGACGAGCTTCGGCGACAGCTCTGGATCCGGGAACTCGCCCAGCGCCACGACGCCATCGGGCTGGACCGGGCCGCCGATGTGCACCCGCTCGTCCGAGCCGGCGACATCCGCGAGCACCGGCACCGCCTCGCCGACCGTTGTCTCTGACGGCCGGTTGAGGACCAGCCCGAATGCCCCTTCCTCGGCGTGCTCGACGACCAGTATCACTGCGCGGCGAAACCAGTCCGGCAGCGCCGGAGAGGCGATCAGAAGCTTCCCGCGGAGCGACTCCACGCCGCCATTGTGGCGCTCCTATGATTGACGCACCGGGCGCGTAGCTCAGTGGGAGAGCGCTCCCCTCACACGGGAGAGGTCGCTGGTTCGAGTCCAGCCGCGCCCATACCCCCGAATCCGGCTTGATAGCTGGAATCCGGCCACTGCGCTCGCATCCGTCCACTCGCCCCGGCCGGGCCTGTCTTGGGGGACTCGGTGACGGGGATGTGATGGCTAGTAGCTGGGATGAGGAGGGGGTTAAAGAGAAGGGTCAGCAGTCGGGTTTGGAGGGAAACGAGCCGGAGCACCGGACCGGCAGCGACATCGCCTTGACCGCGGCAGCAACCGCAGCCTCAACCGCGCCCTTCACCGGATCGCCGTCACCCAGGGCGCATCCCCGGGCCGGCCGGTGAGTTCCTGGCGAGAAAGGCTGGCCGCTGGCAGGTCGCGGATCCGGGCGCTTCGCTCTCTTAGGTTCTAGCTCCCTTGCCCGAGGCGGCCCACTCCAACCTTGTCTGGGACACGACGACGTTTCGGCGCGGAATGACTCCCCAGACCTGCGTCGGGGTCGATGAAGCCAACCAGTGGTTGTCGCAATGGCTCGCGGGCCTCGAGAACTGGTCGCGACCAATGGACGCGACGCGTGGCTTACATCAGGACCGCGAGCTGGTCGGTGAGCGACCCAGACGAAGTCAGGACTGACGAGGGGACGAGCGCTTCTGCGTCCTGTCGGTCAATGACCTCGGTCCCCCCGCAGGACGACCTCAATGTTCTCCCGCGACACCGCCTAGTCCTACATGCCGTTAACGAGCCAAAGGACGTACTAGCGTTGAAACAGCGGCAATGGAGCTAAAGGCCCTCGGTCGCCTTGATCCTTCCCACGCGCTGGGCGTCGGCGAGCGCAGCGTGGTCGCGCTCCGCCTGGTCGGCGTACAGCTCCGCGAACTCAGCGAGCGCGCGATCGAAGGTGTCGCCGGACCCGAGGTAGCCGGCGATCGCCACCCGGTCCCCGGAGCGGGCGTGCGCGCGCGCCAGCGTCCACCCACACGCCCGCGCGTACACCGCGTAGCCCTCCGCATCCAGCGCCTCGAGGTCGGCGGAGCGCTTCCAGTCCCATAGCTGGCGCCCGTAGAAGTCGCGCTCGCGGCCGTCCATCCCGACCGCCGGCAGCCAGCCGAGGAAGATGTCGCCCGCGGCCTGCATCAGACGCTGGCCCTTGACGACCCGCTCGCCGTGGTTCTCGTACCGACTCGCGCCCGCGTACGGCTCCAGCACCGACGCGTCGGCCTCCTTGAACTGAAGGAACAGCGGGTCGTCCTCGTCGCGGCCGACCATCAGCGCGACCCAGGCGCGGGTGCCGACGCTGCCCACCCCGACAACCTTGCGGGCGAGGTGCACGTAGCGGTACGTATCGAGCAGCTGGCGGCGATCGCCAGGAAGTGACTCGCGGTAGGCGCGCAGCAGACTCCGGACCTGGGTCTCGACCGACTGCGGGTCCAGGTCCTCGGGCAGCTCCTCGATCGGAACGATCAATGGCGGGTCGCTGACGATCCGCAGCTTGCCGTCGACGCGGCGCGTTAGGCGGTCCAGTGCCCGCAGGTGGTCCTTGGCGCGCGCCTTGGCGACGTTACGCTCGAAGCGGCGCTTGCTCTTGGCGTCCCCGAGCGCGCCCAGCGTGGCGACGATCAGGGGGGCGTCGAGGCGCGCGTACCACACGTCGAGGTTGCGCATCGCGGCGAAGCCGCGCATCGCCCCCCGGTACGCCCGCATCGCCGTGCGGGAAGCGACGCGCCGCTGCTTGCGGCTCAGGCCGCGGTCCCGCCCTGCGATCGCGACGCTCGCCGCGAGGCGCTTCAGGTCCCACTCCCACGGCCCCGGGAGGGTCTCGTCGAAGTCGTTGAGATCGAATACGAGCTGGCGATCGGGCGCCGCGAACGCGCCGAAGTTGGCCAGGTGGGCATCGCCGCACAGCTGCACGCGCAGGTCGGTGTCTGGCGTAGCCGCCAGGTCGGCGGCCATCACCGCCGCTGAGCCGCGGTAGAAGGCAAAGGGCGAGGTGAGCATGCGGCCGTAGCGGATCGGAACCAGATCGGGGACCCGCGTCGCCGCCTGCGTCTCCAGCACGTCGATCGGGTCGGGCCTCTCCTTCGCCGGCTCCCACTCCGCGTGGCTGGAGCGCGGCACGCGGCCGCGCGCCTCCTTGCCGAGCGCGGCGCGCTCCGCCACCGAGCGCTCGCCGGTCGGCTTCGCCGTGGTCGCGGTCGACTCGATGCCGTAACGCTATCGCCGCGGATAGGGTTGCGCCGGTGTTGCCCGCCCCCCCAGCGCCCGCATGGTCCCCTCGGCAAGCGTGACCCCGACCAGCGCCCCGACGATCACGTCGCCGGGATAGTGCAATCCGGTGTGGACTCTGGAGTAGGCGACCAGGGCGGCGAGCGCCCGCAGCGGGATCGCGGCCGTGGGGGAGGCGTGGGCGACGCCGGTGGCGAAGGCGAAGGCGGCCGCGCCGTGGCCGGAGGGGAACGAGCGCGAGGCGGGCATGCGGACGTGGCGCGCAACGGGGACCTCCTGCGCCACCCGGTCGGGCCGGCGGCGCCTGGCGAACGGCTTGATAGCGAGGTTGACGATCGCCGCGGTGACCACGACCGACGCCAGCCCGCTGCGCGCCGCCTGGCGGCCCTCCGGTCCTCCCAGCACGCTCAGCGCGCCCGCCGCGGCAATGGACAGCCTGGAGTAGTCGGCCGCACGCGACAGTCGGCTCAGCCAGCGGTCGAGGGCCGGCGAGGGTGTCCGCGCGATCGCCGCGTACACCGCCACGTCCAGTCGCTCCGCGTCGTCCAGCCAACTCACGCGGCGATCCTATGAGCCGGCGCCGCCTCGCCGCCGGGATCGCGCTTGCCGCCGCGCTCGCCACGGTCGCGCTCGCCGCCTACGTTGCGCTGGTGGCGTTCCCGCGCGGGCTGGCGCTGGTGGGCTGCGCGCTGCTCGCCCTCGCCGCCGCCTGGTACGGGCTGCTGCGGCGCGGCCTCGCCAGGGTGGCCGGGATGGTGGTCGCCGCGATCGCCCTGGCGGCGGTGCTGTTCGGCATTGCCGGCGGTGGCCACCTGGTGGAGAGCCTGCTGGTCGTCGGCGGCGCGGTGCTGGCGCTGTTCAGCGCACGCGCCGCGTTCGCGGTCCACGTGCCGCTTCCCGCGGCGCCCGCCCCGAACCGGGCGGTCGTGTTCGTGAACCCGAGATCGGGGGGTGGTAAGGCGGAGAAGGCGTCGCTGCCCGAGCAGGCGCGCGCACGCAGGATCGAGCCGGTCGAGCTGGGACCAGGCGACGACCTCGGGCAGCTGGCTCGCGCCGCCGTCGAGCGCGGCGCGGACGCGCTCGCGATGGCGGGCGGCGACGGCTCGCAGGCGATCGTCGCCGAGGTCGCCTCGGAGCACGGGCTGCCCTACGGGTGCATCCCGTCCGGGACCCGCAACCACTTCGCGCTCGACCTCGGTGTGGATCGTGACGACGTGGTCGGGGCGCTCGACGCGCTGGTGGACGGCGGAGAGCGCCGCGTCGACCTGGGCGAGGTGAACGGGCGCGTGTTCGTCAACAACGTCTCGCTCGGCGTCTACGCGAAGGCCGTGCAGCGATCGGGGTACCGCGACGCGAAGCTGAAGACGCTCCTGGACACGGTCCCGGACGTGTTAGGGCCCGAGGGGGAGGGCCCGACGATGCGGTGGACGGGCCCGGGCGGGCGCGAGCACTCCGAGGTGGTGGCGATCCTGGTCTCGAACAACCGCTACCGGCTCGGCCGGCCGCTCGGCTCCGGCACACGCCCGCGGATCGACGACGGCCTGCTCGGCATCGCGGTGCTGGGGACGCCCGGTGGCGGGGGCCCGGCGGCCGCCGCGCCGCAGCGACCGTGGCGCGACTGGTCCGCGCCCGAGTTCGTGGTCGACGCCGACGGCCCGGTGCCCGCCGGGATCGACGGCGAGGCGATGATTATGGACCCGCCGCTTCGATTCCGGATCCGCCCCGGGGTGCTACGGGTGCGGGTCTCCCGCAGTCACCCCGGCGCATCGCCCTCGGCCCGGATCCCCGAGGGGACACTTGCGGGGGTCGCAGCCCTGGGCCGGATCGCGGTTGGCCGCGACCCGTCGGCCGGGCAGACGGCATGAGAGGTGAGCTACCGATAGTACGGCCGACGAAGCTCACCGACGAGGTCCGCGGGCGGATCAGTCGGACGCGGCGCACGTCACGGTCGCTTTGCGTGGCGCCACCATCGCCGCGACCTCCGCTCGCCGCCCCTGGGCAGCGGATCAGGGAAGCACGTGATCCCAACGACGCAGTCGCGCAGCAGCGGGGCGACGGGCACGTCGCGCCGGTGGGAGGCGCTCCCGCGTTTGTCTTCCGGGCGCGCGCCCCTTAGGGGATCGCCCTTCAGGCATCGATCGGATTCTCCTCTCGTTGGCGGGGCTCTGTCCGCCGGCGCCTCACTGGCCTACCCTCATCCGTCGCTGCAGGGGAGGACGAAAGGCGCAGCTTTGCGGGGACTTCCTGTTGACACGGAGGGGGAGGGATTCGAATCCTCGAGACCCCTAAGCGACGCCTGACGGTTTCGAGACACTGCGCCGGCGGGGGCGCCGCCGCGCGCCGCGGCACTTCCAGTCACTTCTTGGGCTGGGCTCCCGGCTCCTTGATGGCGTCGGCCCCCTTCTTCGCCTTGTCCGCGAGGCTGCCTTCACCCGAGGCAATGTCCTTCAGCTCCCCGGCGTCCTCCTTCAGCGACTCGGTGCCGCCGCGCTTCTGAACGGTGCCCTTCACCTTGTCCGCGATGCTCTTGATGTTCACCGGCTGCTCCTTTCGCTCCAGGCTCGGCCGAGGCCCGAGCCCTGTCATCGACATCAACACTAAGCCATACTGATCGCGCGATGAATGCCAACGTGCTCGCCGCCTGGAACACGAACCGACGCGGGTGCGGCGGCGGCTCCCGCGCCCGGTCGCGGATCGTCGCCGGTCAGAAACGGTTCCCGCCGCCCGGGGCGAGCCACCGGGCCCCCAACGCATCGCACACCCACGCCAGTTAACGAAGGAGACGTGATGGACATCTTCGAGATCGAGCAGGAGGAGACCGTGAGCCGGAAGGAGGTCGCGAGCCGCCTGAGGAGGCTGGCCAACATGCTCGCGGGCAGCGACGACCTCGAGTTCGAGCGGGGCGGCATGCACTTCACCGTGCACGTCCCCGACAAGATCCAGCTCAAGACCGAGCTCGAGGTGGAGACCGACGAGCGCGAGCTGGAGATCGAGCTGAAGTGGTGATGCGGTCCCAGGCCGCTCGAGGTGACTCAGTTTGACCACCGGATCCGACCTCGGCCTGCTCGCCGAGGAGTACGACGTCGCGCGTCGGCGCCAGGTTGGCAACTTTCCCCCAGGCGGTCAGCACCTCACCGTGATCCCTGCCGCTCGCGCGATCTCCACCGCTGAGGCGGAGGCCGAGCACGCCGCCGCGTGACCGCCGCGGCGATCACCCCGGCCGCCGAGCGGCGGAGGTTCCTGGCCCCGCTCGCGCTGGCTGTTTGAACCGGGGAAGCCCTCGCGTACAGGCGGCCTGCAGGGGGCGTCGCCTAGCTCGTACCGGACGTTGTCGAGCCGTTCGCCCGCCGTCAGCTGACGGGCGCGCTCGAGCATGCGCTCGGACACGTCGACGCCGACAATGCGGCCAGGAGCCGCGGCGCGCGCGGCCTCGCGAGTCGTGAGCCCGGTTCCGCACCCGATGTCGACTACCTCGTCACCGGGGCTGATTCGGTAGGCGGCGCGAAAGTGCTCGTGGTGAGCGCGCAGCTCGGCGTCGTAGAAGTCCAGGCTGTCCCGCGAGAACACCGACGCGATGCTATGGACTAGCAGCGCCGCTTTTCGTCCAAAGCAGCTATCCGGATAGCCCGGCGGCTACGAGGGCCTGAGGGTTCAACACAAAGCAGATCAGGCCGCGATGTTGCCGATAACGATGCCGACGAACAAGAGGAGAACGAGCTCGTTGACGATCCAGGAGTTGTCGTTCATCCAGTCGCGCACCTTGGGCAGAACTCTTTCTGCGCGTTCGCCCATGATCATCACCGCGAGGGCAGGCGAACCGAGGAGCAGCAGGGTGAGTCCGAGGAAGCCGACGGCGTGCCAGAGCGGGTCGCCTGACGCGTTCAGGAAGCCACCGACCGAGATCGAGGTGATCAGGTCGCTCGGGAAAACGCCGAGCAAGAGAAAACCGAGTTTGAAGGCGAACCTGGGGGTTGCGGTTTGGAGCTTGCCCATCCACTTCGGCGGCTCCGCCGTCTCCCGCGTGCGGAAGGTATGCAGCATGCCGTACACCAGCAGCGCCAGGACGACGTAGTAGAGGGCGTTGTCCGAGGCTCCAGAGCTTGTGGCGCCGTCACTGAGCAGGAACGCGAGCGTGACGATGATGCTGATCGAGATGGCCGCCCCGAGGACATACGCGGCCGACGTGCGCCGCCAGTTCTCGCTCGTCGCGAAGAGGAACGAGCTGAGTATCTGCGGCCCGGCGACCATGACGAACGCCAGCGGCAGCACGGCCAGGATGTTCATCAGCGGTCCTCCGACATCGCCTCGCGCAGTATCTCGCCGTAAGCGGACGAGCCGGGCGAGGCTGCGCCCGACCGGCTCGAGTCAAGGGGTGCAGACCCAGAACTAGCCCGCTCAGAAAACCGCCGATTGAACCGCTGCGGGCGCCGTCGCAAATCGACCTCGAGTAAGCCGAGAGGAGAACCCAAGATCAGAAGATCAGATCCAGGGCACGGAACCGGGTCATGTGCTGGTCGTCCCTGGGTGTGGGCCGGCCGGGGGCTCCGCTACCGGCGCGGATTCGCCGCCATCGTTGCCACGACCGCGACGGTCGACGATTCTGCCAACTGCGACGTGGGCGACCACGACGGAGATCACGACCAGTGTCAAGGCTTCCGGTCCTGTGCTAGCCGTGAGTCCAGCTGCGATGACGACCGACGACAGAGGGAGGCGGAGGATCGCAGTGACCGACGCCGCCATGACCACGGCG